>Ga0181552_10001140_pt1 | contig 20242 bp, 17 predicted proteins | sample 011ome_18_FD_130583 | JGI IMG/M metagenome (GOLD analysis project Ga0181552, IMG submission 130583) | Coastal salt marsh microbial communities from the Groves Creek Marsh, Skidaway Island, Georgia - 011501BT metaG (megahit assembly) | ecosystem: Environmental > Aquatic > Marine > Intertidal...
ATGGTGTTGAAGATGGCGGAAATGCCACCCACAAAGAGACCTTGTGCTGCCGCGTAGCTAAGAATTAAGCCACGAGACGGGGTCTTCTTGAAGATGTTGACCAGCGCCAATACGAAACCGGCGATGGCTCCGATGAGGGCGAGACCGGGCAGGACCCATCCCACGAGTGCGCCGGCAAGCAGCACACCGAAGGTGATCAGGGTCTTCATGATGGTGTCGTTGTAGCTCATCCGTCCGGTGTCAGACGGGGTCGCTGCGGGACGGCCATACATCTCATCGAGCTGTTCCAAGCTGATGGGCTGGCGGCCGGTGTCGCTAAAGACAGCCGAACGGCTAAATGCGGGGTTTGATGACGCCATGTCGTCAATCACTCCTTCTAGTCGTATGCGCCCCAATCAGGAGCGCGTATTCAGTGTATTCAGAAGGCTTGAAAAATCCTTCGAGTTAGCCCCAGGCGTAATGAGAATTAGGGCCAGAAGGGGTTTTCTGCCCAAATGGTGAGCAGCGCCGTGATGACCACCGCGTAGCTGGCAAGCCATAGCCAGCCAAGCCCTATCGAGAGCCAGGCAAGAGTGGTGCCAGATTGGTCCGATTGGCGGATTTGGCGAAGGGCAACGTAGCCAAACGGCATTGCCAGAGGGCTTGCTACGAGTGCTGCGAGAAAAGCAAGGATTGAGAGAATGTTCCAGCGCTTGCCGCGGTGGGATGGTGCATCGACCTCATCGACAACACTCTCCGTGTCGGCAGGCATCGTTACGCGGACATCACTCACAGGCCCAGGCTAGTCGGGTCAGGCCTGGTGGGTGGTGGTGCATAGACTGAGTGTCCGATGTCACTTGCCGAATCTCCCCTCCTCGAGGGCCTAAACGACCGCCAAGCAGAAGCTGTCAGCTATCGGGGCCAAGCACTCCTTATTGTTGCTGGCGCTGGTTCTGGAAAAACCAGCGTGCTCACCAGGCGCATTGCCTCACTGATTGCCGGCAAGGAAGCATGGCCGAGCCAAATTCTGGCCATCACCTTCACTAATAAGGCCGCGGGAGAAATGCGCGAGCGCGTCGGTGGGTTCCTCGGTGAAGCAGCGGAGGGAATGTGGATTTCGACGTTCCACTCGGCCTGTGTTCGCATCCTCCGCACCGAAGCGGAGAGATTTGGCTACACCAAAGCCTTCACCATTTATGACTCGGGTGACCAGCGCGCACTGCTCAAGCGCATCATCAGGGAGCGCGGCTCCGATCGCTTAGGGCTCACACCCGCGAGCGTCTCGGGAAAAATGTCGAGGCTGAAAAACGAACTCGTCGATGTGGATGGTTACCGCTCGCGGGTGAACGACTCTGACCCCAACGATGTGGAGTTCTTCCAAATTTGGGGTGAGTATCAGGCTGAACTTGCCCGCTCACAAGCGTTCGACTTCGACGACCTCATCGTGCACACGGTGCACCTGTTTAGGGCGTTTCCTGAAGTAGCAGCGGTGTATCGCAGGCGATTCCGCCACATTTTGGTCGATGAGTACCAAGACACCAACCATGCCCAATATGCGCTCATTCGAGAACTCACTAAGCCTGTTCCACCCGAGCTTGTGCCCGAAGGCGCTCCCGACGATCAACGCCAAAACGGCCTCGCAGCCCCCACCTTGACCGTGGTGGGTGACTCAGACCAGTCGATTTACGCCTTCCGCGGTGCCGATATTCGCAACATCATCGAGTTCGAGCGCGACTTCCCCGGCGCCAAGGTGGTCTTGTTGGAGCAGAACTACCGCTCCAAGCAAAACATCCTCGACGCCGCAAACGCGGTGATCTCGCACAACTTCGACCGCAAAGCCAAGAACCTCTTTAGCGAGAGGGGCGCGGGAGATCCCATTGTGGGATTCACCGGCTATAGCCAGCACGACGAAGCACAATTCGTGGCGGACGAAATCATCAAGCAATTCGATGAAGGCCACCGCTACAACGACATGGCGGTGTTCTATCGAACGAATGCTCAAACGCGTGCCATGGAAGAAATTTTCATCCGCCAAGCCATCCCCTACCGGGTGATCGGTGGCACTAAGTTCTACGAGCGCCTGGAAGTAAAAGACATGCTCGCCTACCTCCAGGCCATCGCTAATCCCGCGGACACCTTGGCAATGCGACGCATTTTGAACACGCCTAAGCGCGGAATTGGTCCCGCAACCGAATCAACTCTTGTGTCTCACGCAGAAGCTAATGGCATCACGCTCTCCCAAGCACTTGCCGAAGTCGACCAGCTGGGTCTTGGTCCAAAAGTCACGAAGGCAATCGCTGAGCTAAACGCGCTCCTGGTGGAGCTTCGAAGCACCCTTGATCGTGCCAGTGCAGCAGACACCCTGAAGGCTGTAATTGATCGCACTGGATATAAAGAACTCCTCATGGCCTCTGGCAATCCCCAAGAAGAAGCCCGGGCCGAAAACGTGGACGAATTGTTGGCCGTAGCCACCGAGTTCTCCAGGGGCAACCAAGAGGCGGGCTTGATTGAGTTCTTGACCGAAGTCTCACTGGTGGCCGCAGCCGATGAGCTTGATGATTCTCAAGGAACGGTCTCGCTGATGACTCTCCACACCGCGAAGGGTCTGGAATTTGATGTGGTGTTTGTCACCGGAGTAGAAGAAGAGCTTCTTCCTCACCGGATGAGTGCGGCCGAACCAGGCGGACTCGCCGAAGAGCGCCGGCTGTTTTATGTGGGAATGACACGAGCGAAAGAAAAGCTCTACCTCTCACTTGCGATGAGCCGAATGACCTACACCGGTGAACCTCTCGTGTGTGCACCGAGCCGCTTCCTCCAAGAAATCCCTCAGGATCTCATCCACTGGAGGGAATCCGGAATGGGGCAAGCAGCGCTTAATCGTCCTCGCCCGAGTCTTGAGCGAAGCCTTCCGTCTCTGCCCCAAGCTCCACGGAAAAAGAACACCGCGTGGGCCAACCGCATTGATTCGGTGCCCAGAGACAACTCATCACTGGAGCTCGCGGTCGGTGATCGAATCAACCACGATGACTTCGGCGGCGGGTCGGTTACTGCACTCACCGGTGAAGGACCTAAGCGAGTAGCCGAGGTTCAGTTCGACACGGTCGGTAAAAAGCGTTTGCTTGTCAAAATTGCACCGATTTCTCGAGTCGATTAGCGAGGTCTCGGCAAAAACCTTCACGTGAAGAGACTAGGCTTGGGGTGTCTGTTGGGCCCGGTGGTCAAGCTGCCGAGGCTCCATTACACGTCGTGTGAGAGGTTTATCCCCCGTGGATCTATTTGAGTATCAAGCTCGAGACATGTTCGAAAAGCACGGAGTACCCGTGCTCCCCGGCAAAATTGCCGACACGCCTGACGAAGTCTTCGCCGCAGCATCCGAAATGGGTGGCGTGACGGTCGTCAAAGCCCAGGTCAAGACCGGAGGCCGCGGTAAAGCCGGTGGCGTCAAGGTCGCAAAGACCCCCGAAGACGCGAAGGCTGCTGCCGAGTCCATTCTGGGCCTCGACATCAAAGGCCACGTCGTCCGCCGCGTGATGGTGGCCGCGGGCGCAGCAATCGCTGAAGAGTTTTACTTCTCGGTTCTGCTTGATCGCGCTAATCGCTCCTACCTGGCTCTGTGCAGCTACGAGGGCGGAATGGAAATTGAGCAGCTGGCCGAAGAGCGCCCCGACGCTCTGGCCCGTATTGAGGTCTCGCCCCTGACAGGAATCGACTTGGCAAAGGCCAAGGAGATCGCCGTCGCTGCGAATTTCCCTGCAGAGCTCGTGGACAAGGTTGCTCCGGTGTTCGTCACCCTTTACGACGTTTACGTGAAGGAGGACGCCACCCTGGTCGAGGTGAACCCCCTGGTTCTGACCGAGTCAGGCGACATCATCGCCCTTGACGGCAAGGTGAGCTTGGACGAGAACGCCGAGTTCCGCCAAGAACACCACGCTGACCTCGCAGACAAGGCATCGGCCGACCCACTGGAAGAAAAAGCCAAGGCTCACGACCTCAACTACGTGAAGCTCGATGGCGAAGTGGGAGTTATTGGAAACGGTGCAGGCCTGGTGATGTCAACACTCGACGTTGTCGCATATGCCGGTGAGCAGTTTGGCGGCGTGAAGCCAGCCAACTTCCTCGACATTGGTGGTGGAGCCTCTGCTGAGGTGATGGCCGCCGGACTGGATGTGATTTTGGGTGACCCCCAGGTCAAGTCGGTATTTGTCAACGTGTTTGGTGGAATCACCGCATGTGACAAGGTCGCAAACGGAATCGTGAAAGCCCTTGAAATCTTGGGCGACCAGGCCAGCAAGCCCCTCGTGGTGCGACTGGATGGTAACAGCGTCGACGAGGGTCGCCGCATTCTTACCGAAGCGAACCACCCGTTGGTTCAGCTTGCAGAAACCATGGACGAAGGGGCGAGCCGCGCTGCTGAGCTCGCTGCGAAGTAGGGGATTGACCAATGGCAATTTTTCTCGACAAGAACTCGAAAGTCATCGTCCAGGGAATCACTGGTGGTGAAGGGTCAAAGCACACTGCACTCATGCTCGCCTCCGGTACTCAGGTGGTCGGTGGAGTAAACGCCCGCAAGGCAGGCGAAACCGTCACCCACGGCGATGTCACTCTTCCCGTGTTTGGAACTGTTGCTGAAGCAATGGCCGAAACTGGCGCTGATGTGTCGGTTGTGTTCGTGCCACCTGCTTTTGCAAAGTCCGCAGTGATGGAAGCAATCGACGCGGAAATGCCACTTGTTGTGGTGATCACCGAAGGTATCCCCGTGAAGGACACTGCCGAGTTCTTCGCCTACTCGCAGGAAAAGGGCACCAGCCGATTGATTGGTCCCAACTGCCCAGGAATCATCACCCCCGGTGAAGCGCTGGCTGGAATTACCCCCGCGACCATCACCGGAAGCGGACCTATTGGATTGGTCTCGAAGTCAGGAACCCTGACCTACCAGATGATGTTTGAGCTTCGCGATATCGGATTCTCGACCGCCATTGGTATTGGTGGTGACCCCATTGTGGGAACCACCCACATCGATGCTCTCGAGGCGTTCGAAGCGGACCCCAACACCAAGGCAATCGTGATGATTGGTGAAATCGGTGGTGACGCTGAAGAGCGCGCTGCGGACTACATCAGGGCACACGTCACCAAGCCAGTGGTGGGCTATGTCGCAGGATTCACTGCCCCAGAGGGTAAGACCATGGGTCACGCCGGCGCAATCGTGTCTGGTTCGGCCGGCACTGCTCAGGCGAAGAAGGATGCCCTCGAAGCGGCTGGCGTGAAGGTGGGGAAGACTCCTAGTGAGACTGCTCGCTTGATGCGCGAGATTGTCGAAGCTCTTTAGTCCGCGTCACAGCCGCTCGGTGACAGTGCTGACGGCTAGGCTCAAAAGGCCATGAACGCCCGACTTGCGGCTTTAATTACCGCGCTAGAAACGCTTGTCGTTGTGGGTATTGGCGTGGGCATTTTCTTTGCGCCTCTGAGTTTGGTCTGGGCACTCGATGACCAGTTTTCGACCGATTTATTGACCTACTGGCGCGCGTCTGCCGATTTCTGGCTGCTGGGACACGCAGTCCCCATCTCCGTGTCTCTTGATTACGAGACTGCTGCTGCTCTCGGGTTGGCCGGCGGCCAGTCGAACTTTGTGCTCTCCGCAGCGCCCCTGGGTGCTGGGCTACTCACACTCTGGTGGGGATTCCGAATGGGTCGTCGAGACTTAATCCTTGACTACCCGCTTATTGTGTGGCTCGTCGGAGTGGTCACGCTTGCGGGCTTGAGCTATGGAATCCACGTCAGCGCAGCACATTCGATGGCGTCGACTGATCTGATTCAGGCCACCATTCAGCCATCACTGTTTCTTGCTGCGGGGCTCATTGTCGCGTCGTGGACGACGAAGTGGTCACAGGGGCGACAGTGGATGCAATCTGTGGTCTCCGAAGGTGCCTGGAATGTTTTGGCCACCGGCGCCCGCGCGGGAATCGCAGCCGCGTTTGGTCTGATTGCGCTCGCTAGCGTCTTCTTTGCTCTCTTACTCATTACCTCTTACGCAACCGTGGTGGGGCTGTTTGAATCCCTCGGGCCAAGCGTGATGGGGCTGATTGTCTTATTTATTGGCCAACTCGCTCTCATTCCAAACTTTGTGATGTGGATTGCATCGTGGCTGGTTGGACCAGGGTTCTCACTGGGCGCCGCGGCCCATTTCTCCCCGCTTGGTACCGACATCCAAGCCGTCCCCGCCTTGCCCATCTTGGGCTCACTGCCCACAAATGTGGATTCGATTGGCTTTAGCCTTGTCGCTCTCCCAGTGCTCGTCGCTGTGGTCGCAACCATGCTTGCTAAGCGCGCTCAGCCTTCAATGCAGTCGCGGGGCGCACTGAACTCGATTGTCACCGTGGTGTCCACCGCGGTGGTTTCGACAGTGATTGCTGTGGTGGTCTTGAGTGTCCCCGCGGCACTGAGTAGTGGCGCTTTTGGTCCTGGTCGATTCGTCGACGTGGGAATCATTGGCTCAGACTTCGCAACGTGGTGGGCAATTGAAGTGTTGGCCGGCTCTATTCTTGGCGCCCTCGCCTTTGATGTGTGGCGTTGGGTAAGGCTTCAGGACCAGGCTTATTCGGCCACGAGCTCTCGGTAGGCTTGGACGGTGACGACCCGAATTGTTCTCCTGATCTCAGGTACAGGGTCCAACGCACGTTCACTTCTTGACAGCCTCCACGCCTCTGCGGGCGCTGTGGACGCGAGCGTGGTCGCAGTCGGCTCGGATAAGGACGCGCCTGGCTTCACTCACGCCGCCCACTATGGCCTCCCCACCTTCCACGTTCCGCTTAATTCTGGCGATGACAGAGATGCATGGGGTGAGCGCCTAATCGCCGAAATCGATCGGTTTGAACCAGACCTTGTCATCTTGAGCGGGTTTATGAGGCTTGTTCCCTCAAATGTCGTCGAGCACTATTCGCCGGCGTTGTGGAACACGCATCCTGCCTATCTGCCGGAGTTTCCCGGAGCTCACGCGGTGGCCGATGCGATGGCTGCGGGCGTGAGCGAGACGGGTGCGTCGGTCATTGTGGTCGACAACGGGGTCGACACCGGACCGATCCTGGCTCAGCGTCGGGTAGCAATTAACCCGGGTGATACTGAAGAAAGTGTCCACGAGCGCATAAAGGTCGTGGAGAGGGAATTGTTATTTGATCTGGTCAGACAGGCCAGTTCAGGTGAATTGACGATAGAGATGAGAGAAAGTGGCCGCGCCCATGACTAAGACCACCATTCGCCGAGCCCTGATTAGCGTGAGCGACAAGACGGGGCTGCTGGAGTTTGCCAAGGCACTTACCGAAGGCGGCGTTCACCTGGTGTCCACGGGTTCGACTGCGGCGACTATTCGAGACGCCGGGATGGACGTGACCGAAGTGGCCCAGGTGACGGGGTTTCCTGAAGCGCTCGATGGTCGGGTAAAAACTCTTCACCCCAGCATTCACGGTGGAATCCTTGCCGATCGCAGGCTGGACTCACACCGAGCTCAACTCGACGAGTTAGGCATCGAGGCCTTCGACCTGGTCGCGGTAAATCTCTACCCCTTTGAGGCCACCATTTCTCGAGGAGCCGACTTCGACGAGGCGATTGAGAACATCGACATTGGTGGACCCGCGATGGTCCGCGCTGCGGCCAAGAACCACGCGTCTGTGGCGATTGTGGTGGACCCCAGCGACTACGACGCGATTGTCGAACAAATCAACACTGGTGGCGTCAGCCTCGAGACTCGCACTGCGCTCGCGCAAAAAGCGTTCGCGCACACTGCGGGCTATGACTCTCTTGTGGCGAGTTGGCTTGCCGGCCAGATTGGTCACACGGCAGTCCACGATGGAGTGACCATGGCTGCGAGGCTTCGTGGTGAGCTTCGCTACGGCGAAAACTCACATCAAAGCGCTGCGCTGTATGAACGCCCCGGAGCGCCGGAAGGTCTCGCCCAGGCTGAGATCATTCAGGGCAAGGCGATGTCGTTTAACAACTACCTCGACGCCAACGCGGCCCTGGATGCGGCCTTCGACCACGAGGGCCCTGCCGTGGCAATTATTAAGCACCAAAACCCTTGCGGTATCGCGACCGGGGAGAGCCTTATCGAGGCCTACCGCGCGGCACACGCCTGTGACCCCGTCAGCGCCTTGGCGGAGTCATTGCTCTCAACCGCGAGCTCGACGCAGAAACCGCAACAGCAATCGCGGAGGTGTTCACCGAAGTGGTGGTCGCGCCGTCGGTATCTCCCGAGGCTGCGAAGGCGCTCGAGGCGAAGAAAAACCTCCGAGTTGCACTGCTGCCCGAAGGCTTTGCTCGAGAGGCATGGGACCTTCGCCTCATCTCGGGCGGTCTTCTCGTGCAGGAGCGCGATATGTCATTTGCTCCCGCCAGCCAGTGGGAGCTCGTCGCAGGGGAAGCGGCCGACGCCGAGACTTTGTCGTCGCTGGAGTTTGCCTGGCGGGCAGTGAAGTCGGTGAAGTCAAATGCGATCTTGTTGGCTCAGGGCAACGCGAGCGTCGGTATTGGAATGGGCCAGGTCAACCGCGTCGACTCCTGCCAGCTGGCCGTAGCTCGAGCTGGGGAGCGAGCCGCGGGATCCGTTGCCGCCTCTGACGCATTTTTCCCATTTGCCGATGGATTGCAGATTCTGCTTGACGCTGGAGTGAGGGCAGTTGTTCAGCCGGGTGGCTCCGTGCGCGACGAAGAAGTCGTTGAAGCCGCGAAAAAGGCCGGAATCACGCTCTACCACACGGGTGAGCGTCACTTTCTTCACTAGGAAAGAGGGAGAGACCCGATTCGATCGCCATAGGCGGAGTCGCCCACATCGACGAAGCCCAGGTGGTGGAAGAACTCTCCTGGACCGTCGTCCCCTGGAGTCCACATCACGGTGAGACTCTTGCACTCTTGGCGCCGCGCTTCATCGATGACTGCTTCGACTGCGAATCGTCCAACACCTTCACCTTGGTGTGATCCGGCGACAGTGATGCGCCAAATGCAGCAGCGGAGCTCTTCTTTGGGGTGTTCTGGGTCGCAATAGGCGCGAACAAAGCCGACCACCTCGTCGCCCTGCTTGATCACCCGCGACCAGGCCTTGGACGGGTCAATGCCTTGTTCTTCTTGGGTGTAGGTCGTCGGGGTCGCAAATGCCTGTTGTCCTGGGCGCAACTCAAGTCCGTTTGCCGCGACAGCGGTGGAGGCGGAGAGTTCTTCGAGAACGAGATCAGGCATAAATCCAGATTAGAGGCTTATCGGCGCTTGTGGGGATTTATCTCCACGTGAAGATAAATTCAATATCGGGTTAGACTGGTCACGGCGCAATGATCGCCATTTCAAGACCAATTCAGAGGGGCCCTTCGTGGAGAAAATCAAGGTTGACGGTGTCGTAGTCGAGCTCGACGGCGACGAAATGACGCGCATTATTTGGCAGTTCATCAAGGAACGCCTCATTCACCCTTACCTGGATGTCACGCTCGAGTATTACGACCTCGGGATCGAAAAGCGTGATGAAACCGACGACCAGATCACCGTCGATGCAGCCCACGCGATCATTAAGCACGGTGTCGGCGTAAAGTGCGCAACGATTACCCCCGACGAGGCCCGTGTTGAGGAATTTGGCCTCAAGAAGATGTGGCGAAGCCCGAATGGAACCATTCGTAACATCATCGGCGGCGTGATTTTCCGCGAGCCCATCATCATCTCCAACATTCCTCGCCTGGTCCCTGGCTGGAACAAGCCGATCATCGTCGGCCGTCACGCATTTGGTGACCAGTACCGTGCGACTGATTTTGTCTTCGACGGCCCAGGAACCCTCTCGATTAGTTTCCAGCCCCAGGATGGCTCTGAGGCCCAAAGCTTTGAGGTGTTCCAGGCCCCAGGAGCTGGTGTCGCTATGGCGATGTACAACCTCGACGAGTCGATCCGCGACTTTGCGCGTGCCTCGATGAACTACGGTCTCTCCCGCGGATACCCCGTGTACCTCTCGACCAAGAACACCATCCTCAAGGCCTACGACGGACGCTTCAAGGATCTCTTCCAGGAAATCTTCGACGCTGAGTTCAAAGACAAGTTCGAAGCCGCTGGCATCACCTATGAACACCGCCTGATCGACGACATGGTTGCAAGTGCCATGAAGTGGGAGGGTGGCTACGTCTGGGCAACCAAGAACTACGACGGTGACGTCCAGTCCGACACTGTTGCTCAGGGCTTTGGCTCACTCGGTTTGATGACCAGTGTGTTGACCTCTCCTGACGGAAAGATTGTGGAGGCAGAAGCTGCTCACGGAACTGTGACTCGTCACTACCGCGAACACCAGGCCGGCCGCCCCACCTCGACCAACCCGATTGCGTCGATTTACGCATGGACCAGAGGTCTGGCCCACCGCGGAAAACTCGATGGCAACGACGCGTTGATTGAATTTGCCAACACCCTCGAGCAGGTTGTTGTCGAGACCGTAGAAGCTGGTCAGATGACCAAGGACCTCGCGTTGTTGGTAAGCCCCGACCAGAAGTGGCTCACCACCGAGGATTTCCTCGCAGCACTCGACACCAACCTCCAAGCAAAACTTGGCGCTTAACTAGAAAAAATACCCCTAGGGGTATACACTGGGTGTACCGGCGGATACGCCGAGTAGACCTAACACGAGGAGATCTCATGTGCAGTGCAGTGCGTTGTAACCGTTGTGGCAAAGTGACCTGGAGTGGCTGCGGCCAGCACATCGAAGAGGCGCTGAGCCCCTTCGCTCCAGAAGAACTGTGCACCTGCGGGTAACTCGCTGAACACCAGCAGTTCTCTCGAGTTGCTTCGCCAACTCGACACCATCATCGAGCAATCCCTCGATGCCCTGACCTCAGCGGCGTCGGGGGATTCTCTATGCACGCTAAAAGGCGTCAGCGTCCAAGCTGCGAAGTATCACGAGGGCCAAGTGGTCTTCGCGAAGCAGGTAAAAAAGGCGTTTTCGCATAATTCCTCGACAGCGCTCAATGATGTGCGCCAGAAATGGCAGGTAGAAAATCCCGAGGCGTTGAGGGCAGACCCCGGCTGGAAGTCCTACTTCACCGGAGGGGTTGATATGGGTGAGCAGCTGGCTAAGTTGTGGGGCGATAAAACCCAGTAGCACGTGACAGAATCGTTGGAGTGAAGCCCGTTCTTAACTTCTTCCGCACTTATCCGTGGGTATTAGCCGCGTTGATCGTGGGAGTTGTGGGGCTTCTGCTTCCTTTCGCTGGAGCAGAGATCTTTACTCCCTGGATCGTCGGTGGTTTTGCCGGTGTAGTGGCCATTACCCAAGCCTGGGGAATGATCAAATCCATCCTCAAGGGCCACTGGGGGTTAGACGTTCTCGCTGTGACTGCGATCATCTCAACTCTCGCCGTGGGCGAATTCTGGGCGAGCTTGATCATTGTGTTGATGTTGACCGGCGGTGAAGCGCTCGAAGACTTTGCCGCGGTGCGCGCAAAGCGTGACCTTCAGGCTCTCTTTGACCGAGTACCCACCAGAGCACACCGAGTCTTAGCGGACGGATCGATTGAAGACATTGACGCTGACGCAATTGCGGTGGGCGATCGAATATTGGTGCGCCCGTCAGAAATCGTTCCCGTCGATGGGCCATTGCGTTCAGAAAGCGCTGACTTTGATGAGTCGTCTCTCACCGGTGAAAGCCTTCCCGTGTCAAAGTCCACCGGCGATATGGTGCTCAGTGGTTCGGTCAACGGCAGCCGAGCGGTTGAAATTGTGGCGGAAAAAGAGGCCAAAGACTCCCAATTCCAGCGCATTGTCGCCTTGGTCAACGAAGCATCTGATTCAAAAGCACCTCTGGTGCGCTTGGCCGATCGATACGCGGTCCCTTTCACCGCGGTTGCCTACGTCATTGCGGGATTGGCCTGGTACTTAAGCGGCGATGCCGTTCGTTTTGCTGAAGTTCTCGTCGTTGCCACACCTTGCCCCCTGCTGATTGCCGCGCCCGTTGCGTTCATGGGGGGAATGTCCAGGGCGGCAAAGTCAGGCGTTGTGATTAAAGACGCCGGCACGCTCGAGCGTCTCGCCGAAGTGCGTACCCTCGCCCTCGACAAAACGGGAACGCTTACCTACGGCCACCCCGAAGTCTCGGATATCCGGGCGGTCTCCGGCGATGGCAACGAACTGTTGTCGATGGTGGCAAGCGCTGAGCAATATTCATCGCACGTGCTCGCTCACGCCATCGTTTCAGAAGCGAAAAACCGCGGCGCAACACTTGTCGATGCTGACTCTGCCGAGGAAGTTGCCACCCACGGAGTGCGCGCCACCCTCAAGGGCGTTGAAGTAATCGTCGGAAAACCGGGTTTTGTTGCAGAACATGCCTCCGGAGTGGTCGAAGAAGACCTTCAAGCTGGGGAAATTGTGATCTACGCAGCAATTGGCGGAAAATTTGCCGGTGCGATTGTGTTGAAGGACACCATCCGCACTGAAGCGAAGAGCACCCTCGATGCACTCCGCGCACGAGGAGTGGAACAAATTGTGATGGTCTCGGGTGATAGCCAAGCCACCACCAGTCATGTGGCCGAGGAACTAGGGGTTACCCGCGCACACGGTGGCCTGCTGCCAGAAGACAAAGTCACGATTGTGAAGTCGCTTGAGCCGCGAAACGTGATGATGGTGGGAGACGGTGTCAATGACGCTCCCGTCCTCGCCTCAGCAGATGTTGGCGTTGCCATGGGAGCAAAGGGCTCTACTGTGGCCGGTGAATCTGCCGACGTCGTGATTTTGGTCGACAATTTGGAGGTTGTCTACAAAGCATTGAGCGTAGGTAGTCGAACGATTCGCATCGCGCTTCAAAGCATTTGGCTGGGCATTGTGATCAGCGTCGGGCTCATGCTCTTGGCGGCGTTCGGTCACTTGCCCGCAATTTATGGGGCCCTCTTACAAGAAGTCGTTGACCTTGTTGCCATCCTGGGCGCACTTCGCGCGGTTCAAGACCGCGATTAGCGGAAGATAATCGTCCGGATTCCATCCATCAGAATGCGGTGTTCTGCGAACCAGCTCACCGCTTGGGCAAGCGTCCTCGATTCCTCATCCTGACCCACCCGCACCAGCTCAGACACTGATTGAGAGTGGTCTACCCGAACAACGTTTTGTTCGATGATGGGTCCTTCATCCAAGTCTTCGGTGACGAAGTGGGCAGTTGCGCCGATGAGTTTCACACCACGTTGGTGGGCTTGGCGGTAAGGGTTTGCGCCTTTGAAGCCGGGCAAGAACGAGTGATGAATGTTGATGATTTTTCCGGAGAGTTTTTCACACAGCTCAGGGCTCAACACCTGCATATAGCGCGCGAGGACGACGAGTTCGATGTCATGTTTCTCAACCTGTTCGAGCACGCGTTTCTCGAAGGCGGCTTTTTGTGCGATATCGGTCACCGGCATGGACTCGAAAGGGACACCAAAAAACGACACCGTCTCAGACAATGTGTCGTGGTTTGCCATTACAACGGGTACGTCGATGGAGAGGTGGCCGTCTCGTTGCTTGCCGAGTAAGTCGACCACACAGTGCTTGGCCGTCGAGGCAAGAATCAGGGTGCGAAGCGGTCGGCCTACCTCGGTAATGGAGTGGTCCATCTCGTATGTGGCAACGACAGGTGAGAGCTCTTTTTCTAACTCCTCGGCGCTTCGGGGCGTTTCGACCTGGAGGCGCATAAAGAAACGGCCTGTGTCGTGGCTTGAAAACTGTTGCGACTCAGTGATGTTTCCCTCGGCAGCAACCACCGCGCCGCTGATGGCGTGGACGATACCCGGTTGGTCGTCACAGCTGAGGGTGACAATGAGGTGAGACGAATCAGACACCCCCATATCCTAGGCGCCCGCCCGTCGCTGGAGAGGCTCAGCCTCCACCTAATAGACTTATGCCATCGCGACTGGCGTAGGGATGGGTCACCATCGGGGAGCGAATAGGTAGAAGCCGAGCGCCTGGGCAACTGCCGCCAATAAGGGCCGTAGGCCCATGACACCGTAGCCAGAAGGAGATACCGTGAGCCCTGCGCAAGACGCCCGTGCCGCTTCATTCACCGCCCCACTCGAGAGCATCGACCCCGAAATCGCAGAGGTCCTCGAGAACGAACGCGGTCGCCAGGAAAACACCCTGGAAATGATCGCCAGTGAAAACTTTGTTCCCTTCTCCGTGCTGGAAGCACAAGGAAGCGTTCTGACTAACAAATATGCCGAAGGTTATCCCGGTAAGCGCTACTACGGTGGCTGCGAATTTGTCGACGTTGCAGAAAACCTGGCCATTGAGCGGGCAAAGAAGCTCTTTGGAGCTGCCTACGCAAATGTCCAGCCTCACTCTGGTGCAACGGCAAACGCTGCTGTATTGCACGCTATTGCGAGCCCCGGCGACACCATCCTTGGTCTTGAGCTCGCTCACGGTGGACACCTCACCCACGGTATGAAGATCAACTTCTCGGGCAAGGTGTACAACGCCACTGCATACGGTGTGAACGAAGAGTCCTTCTTGATCGACATGGACCACGTGCGTGACCAGGCAAAAGCCCACAAGCCAGCCGTGCTGATTGCCGGATGGTCGGCCTACCCCCGCCACCTCGACTTCGCGGCCTTCCGTGAGATTGCAGACGAAGTGGGCGCAAAGTTGTGGGTCGATATGGCTCACTTTGCAGGCCTCGTCGCTGCAGGTCTGCACCCTTCGCCTGTTCCATACGCAGACGTCGTCTCCACCACGGTGCACAAGACCCTGGGCGGACCTCGCTCTGGTTTGATTCTGAGTCGTGATGAGGAACTCGCCAAGAAGCTGAACTCGGCGGTGTTCCCCGGCCAGCAGGGTGGACCGCTGATGCACGTGATCGCTGCGAAGGCTGTCGCGTTCAAGATCGCCATGGAGAAAGAATTCAAGGACCGCCAGCAGCGCACCATCGATGGCGCCCAGGCCTTGGCTGCTCGCTTGACTAGCGACGATGCACGTGCCGCAGGTATTGACGTGTTGACTGGTGGAACCGACGTGCACTTGGCACTGGTTGACCTTCGCACCTCTGAGATCAACGGTCAAGAAGCCGAAGACCTCCTGCACGAGGTGGGAATCACCGTGAACCGTAACTCGATTCCGAATGACCCACGTCCCCCGATGGTCACCAGCGGTGTCCGCATCGGAACCCCCGCCCTTGCCACTCGTGGTTTTGGAGGCGAAGAGTTCACCGAGGTCGCAGACATCATCGCTCAGACGCTGATGCCAGGTGCAGACATTCAGGCGCTTTCTGCTCGAGTAAAGGCTTTGGCTGGAAACTTCCCGTTGTACCGGGAACTTTCCTAACCAGAACGGTTCACAGGTGAGCGCACAAGTACTTGACGGCTTAGCGACTGCCAAGTCGATTAAGACTGAGCTTTCCCGCCGGGTAGAGGCTCTTCGAACAAAGGGTCATACCCCGGGTCTTGCCACGGTATTGGTCGGCGAGGACCCTGGATCAAAGTGGTACGTCGCGGGAAAACATCGCGACTGCAATGAGGTGGGAATCTCATCGATTCGAGAAGACCACTCGGCTGACATCACCGAAGAAGAGCTATTGGCGGTGCTGGATCGGCTCAATGCCAACCCAGACGTCACGGGATACATCGTCCAACTTCCCTTGCCTCCTCACATTGATGTCGACCGGGTCTTGGAGCGGATCGACCCGGATAAGGACGCAGACGGTTTGCACCCGATGAACCTGGGGCGCCTTGTCAACAAGGTTGCAGGTGATATCGAGTCGCCTCTTCCGTGTACCCCACGCGCGGTGATTGAACTCGTCACCCGCCATGGGCTCGACTTCGCCGGCAAACACGTGGTCGTTGTGGGCCGTGGAGTTACGGTGGGCCGCTCGATTGGTTTGCTCCTCACGAGAAGGGGAGTCGACGCGACAGTCACGCTGACCCATTCCAGGACACCTGACCTTCACGAACACCTGAGCCGCGCGGACATCATTGTGGCGGCGGCAGGTGTTGCCCACATCGTCGGCCCTCAGGATTTGAAGCCAGGAGCAGTCGTTCTGGATGTTGGAGTATCGAGGCAGCGAAACGACGAGACGGGCAAAGACGACATCGTGGGTGATGTGGACCCAGCGGTTGCCGCTGTTGCCTCGTGGGTCTCACCAAACCCTGGTGGCGTAGGCCCAATGACGAGAGCACTACTGTTGAAAAACGTGGTTGAAATGGCAGAGCGTCAGGCAGGAATCAGTAATGGCTAAGTTGTATTTCCGCTACGGAGCAATGAATTCTGGTAAGTCCACTGCCCTATTGCAGGCGGCACACAACTACGAGGAGCGCGGCCAACGCGTCGTCTTGATCAAGCCCCGAGTCGACACCAAAGGTGCCGACCAGATCGTCTCGCGCCTTGGTGTGACCAGAACAGTTGACGTCGTGGTCGAACCCCACGACAACATGGTGGCTCTCGTTGCCGAGCAAATAGATCTTCTCCAGGGACAGACTGGCGAGCGTCTCGCCTGCGTCCTTGTCGACGAAGCCCAGTTTCTTACCCCACGCCAGGTTGATGAGCTCTTTATTGCCGCGGTGCAAATCAATATCCCGATCTTGGCCTATGGAATTCGTACCGACTTCCAAACCGTGGCCTTCCCGGGAAGTCGCCGGATGCTCGAAATCGCACACTCTCTTGAAGAGTTGAAGACCATTTGTCGCTGCGGCCGAAAGGCCGTGTTTAACGGGCGCAAGGTCGACGGAAAGTTCATCTTCGATGGCGATCAGGTCGCAATCGATGGCCAAAATGTCACCTATGAGTCGTTGTGTGGCGAGTGCTACTTGGCAGAAAGCGGTGGAAAGCTCGCATCTGGCTATTCAGCCGACAACGCGATTGGCTTCTCAGAGCCGATGGGGCCAGATTCAGACTTTAGCTAATTGGTCGGGGTGACAGGATTTGAACCTGCGACCTCGTCGTCCCGAACGACGCGCGCTACCAAGCTGCGCCACACCCCGTAAGTAACCGGTTAAGCGTAACCGATATCGTCTCCAACCAAGGTGACGAGGACAGCTTCTGGGGGGCAGGCAAAACGAATTGGAGCGTAAATATTGGTACCAATTCCTGCCGACACATTGAGGTAACTTGCCCGGTTCGCGTGGCGCCACAGATGCAGCCCTCTGGCGTACCGAGTCGGCAAATCGCAGTTCGTGGTCAACGCTCCGACGCCTGGAACACACACCTGGCCGCCGTGGGTGTGGCCGGCAAAAATGAGCTCGGAGCCGTTGGTCACCATCGCGTCTAGTACGCGGCGGTAGGGAGCGTGAGTGACGCCAAGTGAGGTCACTGATCGGTGCGACTTAGCGTTGGTCCCACTTCTCGACTCACGAAAAGCCTCCAGCCATTGAGGCATATGGGCAATTTCATCCTCGCCGTGGTGGGCATCACCCACGCCCACAAATTCAAGCTCTGAGCCCTTAATGGTGAGCGATACGGCTCCGTTATTGATGTCGTGCCAGCCAAGTTCTTGCGTGTAGAGGTGGAGCAGACCCTCAAAGTCCAGCGACTCGCTCACCTCCGTGGCCTGGCTTGGGCCAAACAGATAACTAAAGGGGTTAACCGCGCGCGGCGCCACGCGATCATTAGAACCGTGGACCACAACACCCGGTATGCCTTGAAGTGGTTTGAGGGCTTCTCGGAGGGCCGGGAGCGCGTCTTTGTGGCCGAGGAAGTCGCCTGTTCCAACAATCAAGTCGGGCGGGTTGTCTCCGAGAGCTCGAATCCACGAAATTGCGTTTTTTTGCCACGGAGCTAAATGCAGGTCGCTCAAATGAAGCACTCGGATAGGCTCGCTACCCGCGTCCAGGATGGGGACTTGTTCAACCCGGAGGCGATAGTTTCCCCGCTCCACAATGACGCCCCACGCGGCTGCGCCCACGGCAAGCGCACCCAATCCCCAAAGGGACCGGGAGATAGTGGTTGCAGGAGCTGCCACGGGGCTACTCCAGGGCGGTGTCGGGGTCAGGTGCAGCGCCTGCAGCACACTGCATGGCCACTTCTACGCCGGTGTCTACCTTGACGACCTCGCCGGGTTCTGGAGATTGACCAATAGCGATGCCGTTACCCGTATCGGAGCCAGCCGAGCCTTCTACGCAGTAGAAGTTGATCGCTCCATACATTCCCGCTGCCGAGAGTGCTCCACGAGTTTCCACTTCCGTAAGCGCGGGGGAGATCACATTGGGCATTGAGGTAGAAGGCACATAGCGATCACCCGCGTCACCGTCGGTGTTGACATACACCGTTTGTCCGCGAGCCAAGAGGGTGCCAGGAGCGGGTTCGAAGTAGCTGACTACTCCACCGCCGCCTACTCGGATTTCTAGGTTCAAACCGATGCCGTTGAGCAACAACATGGCTTCATCCACATACATTCCGGTGATGTCTGGCAATTGAACCCCAGAGCCATTCAGCAGCCTCGTAGGAGGAGTGGGAAACGAGTCCCCGCCGTACTGTTCGTTAGCAAGTTGCATGATGGGGCGGAAGATGTCGTGACGCATCACGGTTCCACCGGAGATGTTTCGAAGGCTGGTGTCACCGACGATGTTTCCTACCCACACGGCTGTCGCAACCTCAGTGCTCGAGCCGACCATCCAGGTTTGCACCTGGGAGTCAGTCGTTCCCGTCTTTCCAATTACCGGAACCGTTCCGCCGGGGTTTGATCGCCCACCGGTGCCGCCATTAACTACTCCGCGCATGGGAGAGGCTGCAGCGGCAGCAACATCAGGTGTCACTGCTTGGCGGCAGGTAGTGGTTTGTCCAGACAGTGTCACGCCGTTGGTAGTGACGATGCGGTCGATGATCACGGGGGTGCAGACTTGTCCGCCGTTAGCGATTCCCGCAAACGCGGTGGCCATAGTCAGCGGCGCAATTTCATTGGTTCCAAGAATTGCCGCAGGGTTGGTCTGCAGGGGGCCTGAGTCAGCACGGTGAACGTTGAGTGCTTCGGCTACTCGGCGAATCTCGCACTGGTCGAGCTCTTTGCCGATGGAGGCGTACGCCGAGTTGATCGACCGTACTGTCGCGTCATATACCGTGACCGAGGGAACCTCTAGATTTCCAGAGTTCTTAAACTCCCAAATTCCACCCCAGGGCCCTCCGCCATCTGCACAGGTGTCGAGAAACTCCGCTTGGTCCATTTCAAACTTTGAAGCGTCCACCACTTCGTTCAAGCCGAAGCCGCGCTGGAGCCATGCCAGCAAGGCGAAGATCTTGTAGGTCGACCCGACCTGGAATCCACTGGAGCCGCCATAGGCGCGGTCGGTGTTGAAGTTCACCGCTGTGGTGGTGATTCCACCACCTTCTTCGGTGTCGTTAAAGATCTTGTTTTGGGCCATCGTCAGCACGCGCCCGGTGCCTACCTCCACACTGACGGTGGCGCTACCAAGTTCAAATTTCTCGTAGTCGTTGGGGACCAGTTCCCAAATACGATCTTGAGCTGTCTGCTGCAGCTCCATATTCATGGTGGTGTAGACGTCGAGACCACCCTGGCGCCAGCGGCTTTGGCGCTCCTCAGGAGTTGCACCGAGACTTTCGAAGTTGTCGATGTTCTTTACGACGTAGTCACAGAAGAACTTGGCATAGTCGTCGGCGGCCAAACACCCATTGGTGGGCTCTGCGAGATTGACGAAGTTTCCGTCGACGGGCGTGTTGATGGCTTCGGTGTATTCGGCCTCGGTGATGTACTCCTCGGCGAACATCGCCTGCAAGATCACGTCACGACGGGCTTGGTTCGCTTCGTAGTTGTCAGGAGACGACAGGTTCCTACTGGTGGGGTACTGAACGATCGCAATCAAACTCGCGGCTTCAGCCGGAGTGAGTTCCCACGACTGCTTTCCAAAGTAGAGCTGCGATGCTGCCTGGACGCCGTAGGTGTTTCCACCAAACGCGGCGATGTTGAGATAGGCCTCAAGGATTTCGTCCTTGGTGAAGCGCTTTTCCAAACCAATGGCGAGCTTCATTTCGTTGAGCTTTCGCTCAAAGTCAGTCGCGGTGGCTTGCTGATAGGCCTCCTGGCGTTCCTCCTCAGTGGGCAGGTACAAAGAGCGCTGAACAAAAATGTTCTTAATGAGCTGCATCGTCAAAGTGGATGCACCCGACTGAATTCCTCCGCTGAAGACGTTTCCAAGAACCGCGCGCAGAAGTGATGTGGCATCAACACCAGAGTGTTCGTAGAAACGACGGTCCTCACCGGCAACGGCAGCGCTCACCAGATACGGCGACATGCGCTCGATCGCGATTTCCTCACGGTCTTGCCAGTAGACCTCGGCAATCTTCACGTAGCCCTGGCGGGGAC
>Ga0181552_10001146_pt1 | contig 20151 bp, 21 predicted proteins | sample 011ome_18_FD_130583 | JGI IMG/M metagenome (GOLD analysis project Ga0181552, IMG submission 130583) | Coastal salt marsh microbial communities from the Groves Creek Marsh, Skidaway Island, Georgia - 011501BT metaG (megahit assembly) | ecosystem: Environmental > Aquatic > Marine > Intertidal...
AACTCCGTATTGCTTTTTACCAATTCTATTATAATATTTTTAAAATCAGTATGTTCATTTATTAATAAATTTATTGTATTTTCATTATTATTATTGTTATTATTTTCATTATTGTTATTATTTTCATTATTGTTATTATTTTCATTATTGTTATTATTTTCATTATTGTTGTTACATTTATTTTTATGTTTCCATAACCCAGAATTGGTCTTGTAATATTTATTACATATATTACATTGATGAATCTTTGCGTTTTTTATTATTTCCATATTATTTCCATTTATTTCCATTTGATGTTTTCGTGTAAGAATATGTCTACACCAGTCACAATATTTACTACAATAAAAATAACATTTATCACAACTAAATTTTTTGGCGTTTTTGGCGTTTTCTATAATTTCCATTTCTATGTATATATGGAAATATAAAAAACGCCTAAATACTTTTTATAAAAAATATTATTTTCAAAAAAAAGTTAGCATCACGAAATAATTCATCCGAAAATCAAAATGAGAGCATTTCAGTCACAAGTCACTTTTTCGTGTTTTTTCTCTATATTAATGGGCACTTTTGGAAAATGGACATTTATAAATGTCCAAAACCGAAAAACTTTGACCAAACCTGAAAACGTAATTTTATTGAATTTATATAGTAACACTGAAAATATATAAATTGGTTATAATAATTACATATCCTTCTTATCTATCGTAACACATTTGGATATCTTCCGAATAATCTTGCTTTCGCTTTCAAAGAATTCGCCTTTGCCACCCATTGCTTGGTTCATTATCCCCAGATATTTATCGTTTAACGGATGTTGTAGATTCATGCATTGCGGATGTGCATCGCGCCAAGGTATCATCAAATCACCATTCTTTTTCGTAATATATTTAATTGCTGTCCGGAGTTTTTCATAGAGTTCTGTTTCTTTTTCCCATACATCATCATCACGGACGTATACTGTTTCCCGCTTTAAATCGCTACAATGAATTGGACGTTTGTAGACATCCATCTCATTTAATTTCCTTACCATTTGCCGCGAAATGCCTTCGACATAACCGAGTTCGCCAAGTTCTTCCAAATCCGAGAAATCCAGCGTCATTGAATTTACAAAATCAGTGAGGTTCATTGCATCTTTACATTTTTCATTTAAAAACAATTGCATATTGAATGTCTTGTTGTGACAGTTATTATTATTTGTTGTATTGTTACTGTTTTTACATACTTCTAGCATTTGTTGTTGCATTTCTAGTGTTTGTTTATGTAATTCTCCGTTTTGTTTTTGTATTTCTTCATTATTATTCATTAATTTAATTACTAAGTTGGTTAAATGAACTACTTCGGATGAATTTTGTGTTAATTTTTTATCTATTATCATATTTTCTTCATGATTAGATTCAATACATTTTTTACGATGAACTGATAAACTTTGACGATGTTTATATTCTTTACCACAATGACATCTAAATACATTTGGCATTTTATTTGTATGGTTATGTAAACAATTGTCATTATTTTTATGTCTTCTAGTTGATAAATGAGTTATATAATTACTTTTTTTACAGCAACTAAAATCACAAATTCCACATATAAATTTTGAGGCATTATTGGCATTATTTGATGTCAACATTGTCAATATATATATGTTGACATAAATAATGCCTAAATAATTTTTATAAAAAAATATTTTTCATGAAAAAAATTAGCATCACAAAATAATTCGTCCGAAAACCGAAATGAGAGCATTTCAGTCACAAGTCACTTTTTCACGTTTTTTCTCTATATTAATGGGCACTTTTGGAAAATGGACATTTATAAATGTCCAAAACCGAAAAACTTTGACCAAACCCAGAAACATGTTTTTTTGTTATTATTGTATTTTATAAAAAATAAAAGATTATATAAAATAAATATTATCTAGTTAATAAATAATGAAATTAATGAAATATGCGATACATTTTCTCCTCACTATAAATAAAGTTATTGATTTGTTTTAACCAAGTATCAAATACATCCGTCTTGGAAGTAATATCTGAATTTGCGTCCAATGTTAGTAGCGGACTTTTCATATTTTTATTTAATAACCATTCTTCGTGGTATTTGTGGCAGTTTTGAAGATATTCAATTGGAATTGTCTCGCCTTGTCGTGCACGTTTAATAACGCGTTCACAAGAAATTTCAGGTTCAGCACGAACATAAATAAATTTAATTGGTGGAAAATCAGTAATAAATTCATGAACCCATTTGGTATATATATTATATTCAATTTCTTCAATTTTTTTGTCATCAAAAAGCATCTTGGCAAATACTGAAGAATCTGTATAAATACTACGTTCCATAAAAATCACCTTATAATTCCCCTTTAATGCTTTTCGCAAAACAGACAACCGAGTAATATATGCCATCATTTGAAACGAAAATGCATATTTGTGTTGATCTGCATAATACTTTTCTAAAATAGTTTCACCTGAACTGTCTTTAATTGTATTCCAAATATCAACCGGTTCTTGAATAAAACAAATAGACGGGTCTAGTTGACATACTTCCTTTAATCGTTCAAGTAGTGTTGATTTACCAGAACCAATATTCCCTTCAATTGAAATAATGATTGGGTTGGGGGAGGAAAAAGAAGAAGAAGACTGGTTTGGCATTTCCATGATTGGTGTTGTTATGTTATGTTATTAGATTATATTAACAATGGTTTAATTCAATTTTATATATATTTAATATTAAAATTGAAATAAAGATAATAAGTAATATTATGTATTACAATAGTGTCAAACTACCAACAACAATCTAAGATGAGTTTTATTACCAAACAAAGCAAATTAACCAAAGATGAATGGACGAATATTGAGGTGCCTAGCAGTGATTCAGAAAAACGTATTTTATCCCTCATTGAAGATGGATACAATGATGTAAATATTAGACGAAACTATACATTATCGCTTGCACGGCATGTTAAAATTACACATCCAGAAAAATTTGCACACTATTTGTATGATAATTATTTTAAAAAACATATGGTCGGGTTATGTAAGAAATATAAACAGTTCTTTCCGGATTTGGGTGATATGATAACCATTTCTAGTGGCGTTAAAAAAAGTGGTAGTGGTAGTGGTAGTGGTAGTGGTAGTGGTAGTGGTAGTGGTAGTGGCAATAAACAACCCGTTTTAAAAAAGGCGGATATTATTCGTATTGAAAACACCTCAAAGAATATTGACGAACATAAAAATACAATCTTTGAATATATTTTAATTGATTTATTAGAAAAAATGCTAGCAAAAAAATACTTAAAAAAAAGCACTAATAATGAATGGTTATTTCAGTGTTATACAATTCATCGACTATTGAGTTATAACGTAGATGATAAAAATACGATTTTATGTAATCAAATGGAAAAGATTATTAATTATGTTGTTAATGAAACGCCGCGTTGTATCGAACAAATGCTTTCACAAAGTTATTCGCTTATTGAAAAAAACGATTATTTATTGAAGCATGCCGACGAAACATTATATGACCACCAAAAACAATTGTTTAGTCTATGTAAAAATCCCACGCCTAAATTGGTCTTGTATATTGCGCCAACCGGCACTGGAAAAACAATGTCACCGCTTGGATTATCTACCAATCATCGAGTTATTTTCGTATGTGCCGCCCGTCATGTTGGGTTATCTTTGGCAAAAGCGGCAATTTCAATGCATAAGAAAATTGCGTTTGCGTTTGGTTGTAATGATGCTGAAGACATTCGTTTACATTATTTTGCAGCAAAAGAATACACGAGGAACATGAAAAGCGGCGGGATTGGGAAAGTAGACAATACGCAGGGCGAAAAAGTAGAAATTATGATTAGTGATGTGCAGTCCTATTTACCGGCAATGCTTTATATGCTTGCTTTTAATCCGAAAGAAAAAATCATTACGTATTGGGATGAACCAACAATTGCGATGGATTATCCCGAACACGAATTACACGCAATGATTAATAAAAACTGGACGGAGAATTTAATCCCAAATATGGTGCTGTCGTCGGCTACACTGCCTCAACGCAATGAAATCAGCGATACAATTATGGATTTTTGTGGTCGATTTGATAATGTTGATGTCCATGAAATTATTAGTTATGATTGTAAAAAGACAATTCCACTTTTGAATCGTGAAGGGTTTATTGAAATGCCCCATTATTTGCATTCGGAATATTTGAAAGTATTGGAAGTGGTAGAACATTGTAAATTGCATAAAACATTGTTGCGTTATATTGATTTGAATGAAGCAGTGAAATTTATTATGACTGTTCAGCGCATTCAAAAAGAAAAGAATGACGATACACTTATCGATGATATTATCGCAGATAACCGCTATACGGTGGAAACACATTTTACTGACATCGATACCTTAACGATGGCAAACATTAAAATGTTTTATTTGGATTTGCTTGGTAATTTGAACCCGACCGCTTATCCATTGATTTATAATGAACTTTGTGGATTGAGGAAAAAGGCACAAGAGTCAAATGTGAATATTGTAACTACCGATGCACATACATTAACTGATGGTCCAACCATCTTCTTAGCAGATGATATTCATAAAATTGCGCAATTTTATATTCAATCCGCTAAAATTCCGAGTTATGTATTGAAAGAAGTGATGGACAAAATCGTGTTTAATCGCAATCTACATGAACAAATTAAGGTATTGGAAAAAGATTTGGAAGATGCAACGACATCTACAACTAGTGATGGCACAAAAAAAGATAAAACTACACGTGATGATAAATTATCTCCTGAATTGAAAGAAAAGAAACAAAAATTAAATACACTGAACGCAAGTATTCAGACAATTATTCTAACACCGACGTATGTGCCGAACACACGCGATCATTTGTATAAATATGCAGCGAAGATGGAACATATAAATGCTTTTACGTGTGATATTTCCGAAGAAACTGTTGAACAAATTATGCGGATAATGGATGTGGAAGATTATTGGAAATTGTTGTTATTGATGGGAATTGGTGTTTTTGCAGAACATAAAAGCGTCCGTTATACGGAGGTTATGAAAAAATTGGCACAAGAGCAAAAACTGTTTATGATTATTGCCTCTAGTGATTATATTTATGGAACGAATTACCAGTTCTGTCATGGGTATATTGGAAAAGATTTGGGTGATATGACCCAAGAAAAATGTATTCAGTCAATGGGTAGAGTAGGGCGCAATAAACTCCAACAGAGTTATAGTGTCCGCTTTCGAGATAATGCATTGATAAATAAATTGTTTCACCGAGACGATAACAAACCTGAGGTTGAAAATATGAATCGTTTGTTTAACACTATATAAAAATAATTTAAATGTAATATATGTATTAAATTTAATATAAGGGTATAACCGAATAACAAGAATGTCGCCTGAATATTTTGTTATTCCATTAATCATGAATCAAGCAACAAGTATTATTGAAACATTAAAAACCGGAATTATTATATTTGATTTTTCAATTCTTCTTATATTTATTTTTATGTTTTATATGACCGATTTAAATTATATTAAACGATACTATTATTCTTGGAATGAAAATAGAAAAAACAGTATTGTGATTTGTAATGAACAACGTTCGCGTTCTATTCGTTTTCGTGCAATCATGCATTTTTTGGCAAAACAAAACGAATCTGTGTATCGCATCCGCGAAGATACCGAATTTGATTGGGACGATTTAGAAAAACGCAGTGAATATCTAGTAGATCAAATGAAAGAATTTAAATTAACCGATACGATTTATGGGAAGATAAAGAATGAAGAAAAAGAAAAGGTCAGAAATCCTGAAACAAATAATAATCTTGTTGTTGAATACAATACACTTATTCTTTTTTCATACAAACACAATTTAACTTATCTCCAAAAATGGATAGATGAACGCGTGAAAGAATATAAAACATATTTGAAAACCTCATCTAATGAAAAACAGTTGTTTATTACGGTATCTAGTGATACGATTTCAGAAAAAGGAGGCAAGAATAAAAAAAATAATAATAATGGGTTATTGATTGATTCAGTTGAATGGGATTCGTCTATTACATTTGAAAATAGTTATTTCCAACAAATGGATGAGATTATTAAAAAGATAGATTTTTTCTTGAACAATAAAGAATGGTATATGAAACGTGGTATTCCGTATAATTTGGGGATTTTATTACACGGTGAACCTGGTTGCGGAAAAACACGATTTATTAAACAGTTAATGAATCATACCGGACGGCACGGGATTGATATTAAATTAAACGACGCAATGGACTTTACACATTTACAAAATATCATCTATAAAGAAGAGTTGGATGATACACATATTATACCACAAACTCAACGCATTTTAATTTTTGAAGACATTGATGCATTGGGTGATGTAGTAAAAGACCGTGATTTAAAAAAAATAGATTCGGATACATCGTCCGATATATCAATACATGATTCGCATTTTGTAACTATTGACAAAAGAAAAGAGAATAGTAATAATAATAGTAATAGTAATAATAATAGTAATAGTAATAGTAATAGTAATAATAATAGTAATAGTAATGATATGTTGAATAATTTTTTAAAAATGGCAAATTCATCATCCTCAACTCAATCAAAATGTAATAATAATTTGTCATATTTATTGAATATGTTAGATGGTATACATGAATGTAGTGGGCGCATTCTTATTATGACCACTAATAAATTAGATGTTTTAGATAAAGCACTCATTCGACCTGGTCGTATCGATATTAAAATCAACTTTCAAAAATGTTCATTGTATGATATTTCAAAAATGATTGAAAAATTTTGGAATATTGTTATACCATCAGAAACAATATTGCCAGAGATTGAGAGAAAATATACAAATGCAGAAATCATTAATATATTCAGGTCAACTGATGATTTTGAAAGTATTCGGAATGATTTTTGTATAAGCAGTTAAATAATAATATTATTTTGGTATAGCTTTAAATGTAACTTCGCTACGTGAATCTTTTCTTTGAATACGTCTTGTAATTGTTTCTATTAATGAACTTAATTCTTCGTCACCTTTCATTGTTTTCGTTTTAAACATTCTCCAATTACCCCAAATTTTTGCAATATCATCATCGTCTTTTTTGTTACCATTAATAAAAACGTAAATATCACTATATTTTATTTTATCAGTTTCCATCCTTTTTGGTGTAGACTTTTTCTTAGGCAGTATGGATTTTATATATTCATTTGTGATTTTATCCATCTCACATGAATTGTATTTACTTTTATGTGCTTCCGTATTTTTGGCGCAACTATTATCGTCGGGATAAACATCAAATGGTAATGGTTTCCTTTGATTGCATAATTTACCTAGAATTGTATCAATATTATTTTGACCATGTTTTTCATAATCTGCCTCTGAAAATGATTGAACATATTCAGCAGTTAATGCAGAGCGTTGTGGTGGGTTAAATAATCTATTGAATGCATCTGTCATAATACTTGTAATAAAATCAATATATTTTTTATAAATTTTTAATTTCTCTGGTTGGTCTTTTAAAACTCTTCCTCTTGTGATAAGAATATCAACAAGTTCAGAAAACGAATTCGCATCATTAATTTTTTTTGTATTCCCAATGTCAAATGTATTGTTTGATAAAATGTCTGATTTTAATACTTCTAATTGTTCAGGAGTTATGTTATCAACATCATAACCTTTTTGGTCAACAAGTTCAAACAAGTAAATAACAGGCATTTGAGTTTTTATATTACAGGGGTTGTCTAAAAAAAACTGAGAACTTGTGTCGTGGAAATAAAATGTATTGTTATCTTTTTCTTTTTTTATCTCACCTGAAATAATAAATGTATCTGGAGTTTGTCCAACAGTTCTTAAACTAATAACATTATGTTTATTGCCGAATTCAATAGCGTTAAAGTATGCAGTTACCAAAGTATATTTATTTGTAGTGTCATCCCAAAATAACATAAAATTATGAATACCATCGGCTATAAGACTAAAATCGGCATTATCTTCTTCATTGAATATAAGAATCGGAGATGATTCTTCTGTAATATCTTTTAATCCGTATTTATATTTTAAATATAATTCATTGTCCTTGTGTTCATATTTGATACAAGTATTTACTAGTTCAACTTGGTTTTTTGGTAAAACCTTTGTACATAATGCTTGATCTTTTGATTTGAGGGATTTCCATACACTTTTTGGAATATCAATTGGGGACTTTTGGGTCTTAGTGCTACTCATTAATAATTTATATATATATATATATAAATATATATAAGCAAATTAGTAAGTTAACATTTATTATAAACAAATTAAGGATTATCGAACGGTTCTAGGTCATATTCAGTGTCTTTAGTTGGTCCTTCTTTAAAAATAGATTGTTTTTGTCCTTTGTATAATTTGTATGTGGCGCCAATTGGATTAAAGAAACGCGTTAAAAATATAAACAAGATAAAAAACGCAACTAAATAGCGGTGTTCCCAGTTGGTTGAACCTAATACATAAATTAGAATACAAATAAGTGCATACATTATAATTTGGGTAATATTAAATATTTTTTCTATTTCCTTTTTCGTTTGCATACCGCGTTCAAAATCATCATCCATAAATTGGAAAAAGACCATACCACTTGAACCAGTAGGCTCGAAATAGTATTCGTAAAATGGATAATTTGTTTTACTTCTAATATACCAATCAACTATTTTTTGTGGAAAAATATAGACAATCGGCAATTCTGTGAAACATTTATAGACATAAAATGGTTTAAATTTCATTTCTTCGGTTAAATTGTAATCCCATGATTTATTCAAGAAAATATTATTAATATTATGTATTAATGCTTCATTGCGAGTGCTAATAATGTATGCACCGCCTCTTGCCAATCGTAAACTAATTTCAATAATTTTATTATCACGGTATTGAGCGTTTACAATACCAGTAAAATCAGTCATATGGATTTTTACCCATTCTACAACATTTGCCGGTGGTTTTAAATCAGGTGAAACAAGTTTCCAATCATCACTAAACCCATTTTGTTTATCTGAATATTGATAGGTTATTTGGTGAACAATTTTACCTTTTAATAATACAAAATCTGTCATACATTCTGTTGCATCAATAAACTCAGACCACATCATGTTTTTATAACCAACGTATTTTTGTAATTCATTTACATCGTTCACTTTGAAACAATTTTTGGAAGAAGCGCTTAGATGACCCCATCGCGGTTTTATAAAAATGGGATAGACCACTTTATGCTCTTTACCTGAAAGTTTTTCTAAACGTCCGCCAGTTAATCCTTGACTTTTAACAATCCATAACTTGTCATAAACATGCTTGAAACGCGGATATCTTTCATAACATCCTTTATCATAAAATGGCATTTTGTCAGTTAAATGTGTAGTAAAATTATCAATATAAGGATTAAAATAACCCATCATAGAACACCATTTTTCTTCATATTTCATTAAATATTTAAATACTTCAGACATTGGTTATATATTATTATTATATATAGTATAATATACTATTTATTAAAATAATATAAAAACTAGTATATATAAATACTAGTAGAGAACATGTCATTTGCTTTAAAGGGCGGATATGACGCATTTTATCGACACGTTATTAATGTTTCATTAAAAAAAACAAACATATGGAATAGAGGCGCTGTTATGGTAAATGGTGTGAATTTTAATATTGATTCGTCTAGAGATAATTTAATTGAAATGGTTAAATATGACGACATAAATACATTGATGGTGAACAATGCAATTATTTATGAAAATCGGAAATATTTTACATATGATATTGATTTGAAATATAATTTCACAGAGCACGATTTCAGTAAAAAAAATATTTATAATTATATTGATTTCAATATAATCAATTATAATGAAATTCATAATATTTTCGCACAACGAACATTGAATTGAAGTTGTTTTATAGTTTGGTGTAAAAAAATCAATAACAATATAATATTAACAAAACCATTTAATAACAATACTATATTATATCTTAGAAGAAGGAAGTTATAATATGTCTTTTTTGATCAGAGGCGGATATAATTCAATTTATAAAAGTGTCACTAATATTTATTTGAAAGAAACAAACAAATGGAGGAGTGGTATGATTACGAAACACAATAACCAATATTTGGGAAGGGTAGACCCCAATAATAATACAGTATTGGATATGATTAAAATTGATGATATGCATTATTTAACATTGAATAACCGAATTATTCATGAAGATAGATTGCCAATTACATATAATGTGAATTTAATAAGTTGCTCAAAAGCATATAATCACGGCATTACTGATATTGGAAGTTTTATTATGTGGGACCAAATTTGTTATGAAAAGTTGTAGTGAAATATGAAATAGTATTTTATTCATATTATAATATTTTATAGTATGAATTTTGGACGTTAAGTAGTTTTTTATATAAATTTTTTAATGATAAAACACAATCCTATTCCGCTTAATTGGAATATGCTAACCCACCCATACCGGACATCACACGCAACACGTTGTAGTTAGTGGCATACACACGGACCTTCGCGGTGGAGGTACCGGCAACAGTCGCGTTCGACAAGACAAGCTGGAGCGTGGCGTTGTCAATACGCGAGAAGTTGCAGGAACCAGAGGGTTGGTGCTCTTCAGGGCGGAGGGCAAACGAGTACACGTTGATACCAGTGTCGGGGTTGCGGGTGTGGTGCTGGTAGGGTTGGACGAGGTCGAAGTAGGTACCTTCGCGTTCAGAGAATCGGTCTTGACCGTTGAGTTGCAACTTGGCAGTGACAACGGGATTTTGACCCCAGCAGTGCATGTCGAGGGACGACTCGGCCAGCACAAAGGTTCCGGCATCGGACACACCCGAGGCTTGGGCGCTGGCAAAATCGGGGTAAGCACCATTGTCCGCACCTCCGGTCCACTGAATGTTATCAGTGGTGGTAACATCAACGGCACCGGCATCAGCGAAGAGACCAGACGAGTTGACAAATCCACTGCCAATAACTGAAGTCTTGCCACCGAACGCCATGATGGAGTTAGGGAGGGCATCAATACCATCAGTGTAGTTGAAGGGTTGAGCACCAAGAGCAGAGTAGAGGGTGGTTCCGCAGGTCAAAGACGAGCAGTAGTCCACGTTGGTGTCGGGTTGAACGACGAAGACCAACTCCTTGCAGGGGTGGTTGAAGTTCAACTTGATCTTGTTGGAGGAGGAACCGACGGATTCATCACCAGTGAACTGAAGCTGTTCGATGAGGTATTCGTGGGGGTTCTGTGCCATACGGCGACGCTCATCAGTGTCCAAGAAGACGTAGTCAACGTAGAGCGAGGCGGCAACCAAGGACTGGTTGTAGGCGTTGGTCACGCGCTGGCTGGAAGAACCGGTGCACCCAAGGTCAGCGACGGCCCACAAGCACTCATCAATAGGGCGAAGGTCAAGGTTGATCTTGACTTCGTGGTATTGAAGGGCAATGAGGGGGAGGGCAAGACCGGGGTTTCGGCAGTACCAGAACTGAAGGGGCACGTAGAGAGTGGTTTCAGGGAGGGCGTTGCGGGGTTCGCACACCTGGGTGGGCGCCGAGGACGAGCAGGGACCGTCAACCGCCGAGAACGAGGGGTCGGTAACGAAGGTAAGCTGGGTGGTGTTACCGATCATACGGTAGTAACCACGTTCTTGTTCCTTGGAGAGGGTAAGCTGGTTCCACAAGTGCATCCAGTCACCATATTGTCGGTCAATGCGTTGACCACCGATTTCAACCTCAACCTGGGAGATCATTTGCTCACCAGGGAAGTCGAGCCAGCGGGCCCACACACCGTTTCCACCAGTGTTACCCATATTCTGGTTAATTTCAGGCAGAGTCACCTGAAGGTAGGTGCGGTAAGCCAAATCACCATTACGGCTGATGGTGCAGGTCACGCGGCGACCAAAGTCGGCTTGACCGTTAAAGGTTTGTTCGATGGATTCCATCGAGAAGTTAGTGTGGCGACGGTAAGTCACCTTCCAGAAGGTAATCTGGGGATTACCAGTAAGGTAAACGTCTTGAGCGCCATAAGCTACGAGTTGCATCAAACCTCCTCCCATTGTGTTATACTATTGCTAAAGAAAAAAATTTCATGAAAAAAACATTAATTAAACTTAATGATTAAATTTAATAATTAAACTTAATCATTTAATTATTAAAATATATATTGGTTCAATTATATACATTGCAATATGACCTAATATGTATTAATAGTATAATTGTATATAAATCAATAATATAGGTTTTTCTATACTTGCTTTTTATTTGTTGAATTTAAATTTGATTCAATAAAGTTATTTAAATATGTGTCTAAATATACTTCTTTTTTTCCCTCGTGTTTTTTTGAAAAGAAAAACTTATTTTCACGTTTTTTAACCGACCACCCAGAGTCTAAAGCATTCCAAATAAACAACATTTTTTGTAACTGTATAAAATCAATATTCAGATTATTTGGAACATTTATATCAAAATCCATTGTTAGGAATAGAATAGAAAACATAAACTATTTCTAAACCAAATTCTTTTGTTTTTGCTTAAATAAATGGCATATACATATAATTATATATGCCAACATTTAAACCTAAAAATTTAAAAAAAATTGTTGTTTCTAAAAAGAATATAACGACAGTAGATAGTAAACATAAAGAAATTATTGAAGATATTAATCATTTGAAAGAAGAAGAATTACCACGTTTAATAAATGAAAAAAGAAAAATAAAAACCAAGTTAAAAAGAGGAAATATTACTATAGATGAACAACTAGAGATGAGTGATAAAATTAAATTATTAACAGAACAAATACAAATAATAAAAAGGAAAGAAAAAGAATACTACCTTAATAACTCTTCTTATGTATTTGATTACTTTGAAAATAAAAAGAAAATTGCAGATTGTGAAAACAAAACTACATTATTAGATAATTTTTTTAAAATAAAATCAGAAGATACCACTTTAAGCGATGATTTGTATAATGAAAAGAAGAATATACAGACATATATGAGAAATGTTGATGAGAGTTTCTTAGATATTAACAATTTTGTAATGGAAACTGATATTTGTAATTTTTGCAATAAAGGAGAAATGATTGCTGTTGATTATGAAGGAATTATGATATGCAATAATTGTTCAACAAGCATTAAATATTTGGTTGAAAATGAAAAACCTTCTTATAAAGAACCTCCTAAAGAAGTATGTTTTTATGCATATAAGCGTATTAATCATTTTCGGGAAATATTGGCACAGTTTCAAGCAAAGGAAACTACTCAAATACCTGATGAAGTCATTGAAAATATTATTCAGCAAATAAAAAAAGAGAGAATTGATATTTATCAATTAACTAATAAGAGAACAAAAGATATACTAAAAAAACTTGGATATAATAAATATTATGAACATATACCATTTATTAAAGATAAATTAGGCATAAAACCGCCTATTATGAGTTCTGATTTGGAAAATACCTTATGTAATTTATTTATGGATATTCAAGGTCCATATGCTAAATTTTGCCCGGATGATAGAGTAAATTTTTTAAATTATTATTATACGGTTTATAAATTATGTGAATTGTTAAATCAGCGTCATTTTCTACCATATTTTCCAATGCTAAAAGATAGAGAAAAGCGAATTGAACAAGATGAAATTTGGAAGAATATATGTGAGGAATTGGGATGGGAATATATACCTACAATTTGATGTTTTATATAATTGATTATTTTCAATAATTATATAATTGATTATTTTCAATAATTATATAATTGATTATTTTCAATAATTATATAATTGATTATTTTCAATAATTATATAATTTTATAATTTAAATCATTTAAAACCCACCCGGAAAGTTAACTAAATTGGCACCGATACCGAACCCAGCACCAGAACGAGCACTCACACCCATACTGGGGACATAGGTATCCAAAATACTAAAGGTCGCCGCGGCAGTAAGTGCAATCAACGCAATTTCATCGAACTTGAGAGATTGTTGAGGAATGGCAAAAGCGGCAATAGCAACCATTAAACCTTCCACTAAATATTTAATAGCTCTTTTAATTAACTCTTTGGCATCAATACCTAACATATTTATATTAACTATAAAGAAAAAAGATTTTAATATAAATATAATAATAAATATAATAATAAATATAATATATCTTTCTTAAACTATAACTTTATGTATAAAACAACTTAAAATATTCTCATTATTTATAAATTATATAGAATGACCGATAATAAAGATAGTTTCCCTCATCGTATTAATCCTGACGGAACGGTTAATAACAAATATGTGGATGTGTTAGATGAAGATAAGTCTATTGCCGGACAAAAGTTTACGTGTGTTTCTTTTATTTCGCCCGAAAAGGTCATTAAACAGCGCGAAATGTATAATTTCCAACAATTCCTAAAACAGTGGGATATGAATAAATCTATTGAAAAATTCAATCAATTTTTGAGTTTTGTTTCGTATAAATACAATTTGAATTTCGATAATGTTTCTAAAGATTTACAAGATTTTTGTAAGGATGAAAAGGACAGTATTACTGCTTCTTCCGTGGAAGATGATTTTAAAAATTTTATTGATATGAATGATGAAAGATTACTGGAAGATTTTAATAAAGAACATAAATTTCAGACGAGTGTACGTGGATTAAAGGTGCGTGGTTCTTATCCTACTCAAGAAGAAGCGGAAATGCGTTGCAAGTTGTTGCGTGAAGTTGACCCGAATCATGACGTGTATGTTGGACCTGTGGGTATGTGGATGCCGTTTCACCCTGAATCCTATAAAACAGGGCGGGTTGAATACATGGAAGACGAACTGAACCAATTGATGCAAGAAAAGACCAAGAATGAATCTTCAGCAAAGGTTGAATTTGATAAACGTATCAAGGAATCTAAAGCAAAGGCGATTGAGGACAACAAGAAAAAGGCAATTGAAAGTGGCAATGTTCTGACACAAACTATTGATGATGAAGGAAATTTGGTGAGTGTGAAGGACATTGATGAACATGGCGAACAAAAGGAAATTTCGGTTGCTGATTTGCGTAAGGAATTGTTTGATGGTGAAAATGTGGTTACTGGTAAGCACTCTGACCATGGTCTTGGTAATGTGGCAAAGGTGCGAGAGTTGCCCACTGAAATGCTAGATGCGCTTAAGGAAGTGGAGGCAAAGATGGCAGAGGAGAAGGCAAAGGAAGAATAAATATTAAAACTTTATCTATCCTTATTTAACTTTATATAGCATATAATATTACGCGTTAATTTTAACAATAATATTATATACGATTATTACATAATATTATAAAATGGCACACCAAACTAAAGAGTTGATTGATTTTCATTTACGTATTCAAAAATCGGTTACGGCGATTATGAAAGATGGCAAAATTGACCATAATGATATTCCGGAAATTATGTTATTGATTACGGAATTATTGATGGCGCCGACCAGTCCCAAAATGACGATTGAAGAATTGGCGGAAAAAATTAACGATTTATACGATTACATTATGACCCACTATAAATTGTTTCCGGAAGATGACGGACAAAAAGAACAATTTAAGCGATTGTTTGATATGTGTGTGAAATTGGCGTTGGTTCAACCGAACATTAAGAAGGCGTGCAAGAACTGCTTTTCTTGTTTAGTTTAAGAAAGTAATAAAATTGATTTAAACTATACCATATATTATACTATATAAACCTTATAGCATAATATCAAAAATGTCGTGTGCTACATCTACTACCCTCACCGTTTCCATTCTTACTGTGTCTCAATATTCACGCCGAGAATGTATGCTCGTTTTATCGCGATTAATCAAACAGCAAATTTATAAAAATGTTGTAGAATGGGTCATTGTAGAAGGCAGTCAAACGGAAGCGGAGGCAACTGCAAATGAAACGTATCTGTTTTCGCATATTGATATGCAAACATTACCGTTTAATATTAAATATATTCCCTACAATACCTTTTTGGGAACACATCATCCACGCTATTTGAGTGATTTACGTAATAATGGAAATAACGCATGTCGTGGAGATATTATTGTGTGTATGGACGACGATGATTATTACCCACCTACGCGTATTAGTCACGCAGTTCATATGCTAACTACTTCTTCTTCCAACGCACTTATTGCCGGTTGTTCGCGCGCTTACATCTACTTTTATTTAACCAAAACCTTCTTCCAATCTAAAGGATTTGGTGAAGGACATTCTACTAACAATTGTCTTGCTTATAAACGTGAGTATTTGGAAAACCATTCACACAAAAATGGATTATCACGTGGCGAAGAACCAAGTTTTACAAATGATTTTACAGAACCAATGATTCAATTAGACCCAATGAAAACAATTGTTATTTCTGGTCACAGTCAAAATACAGTGGATAAAGAAAAGATTTGCCATTCGGAACAATTTACTGAATTATTTGCACCGACAATTACTGATTATATTCCATTGCCAGTTTTATTGAAATTAGAAGGTATTTTTGAAAAGATGTAATATACTGTAATATTTATAAACCATAAAAACTTGCCACTTACTAGTTTAGTTTACCAACGTTTTCATTAACGTAATCTCTCTTTCTTGTGTTTCTATGATATCCTTTGCTAATTTTTTTATGGTTGGATTAGTGGATTTATTATGGATTTTATGTGAAGTGGTTAAAGCAGTTGAATGATGACTTATCATACGCCGTAACCATTGATTGTCGTCTACTAAGAATTGAGTTCGTAATAAGAAAACACTAACCGTCAGTGATAATGCTACACCAACACCAAATATATATTTATTAAAATGCCCCATAGAAAAATAATGAACTAATTCGTGTGCCCATATCATATTCGATGCCATTAAAAAACTGCCGTAGACAAGTGTTGTGGATAAATAGAGATCACTAAAACGAAAAGCAAGTATATTCATTGGGTTAAATGCAATCCCTACTAAGGTCATAATAATAAACTGAATTAATTGCTGTGAATTATAATGGTTCATTATTGTATATATTATAACAAAATATATAATATGTATTATGTATCAAAAAAATTAATTATATAGTAAATATAGGAAATATATGTGTTATAATCTAGAATCATCAATAATTGCGTTAGTTATCGGTTGGACTTCTGCATATTTAATGTTTAAAAGAAATAAAAAATTTGATTTATTTTTTTATCCGTTACTTTTTACATTTTCTTTTATGCAATTAGCAGAGGCCTTAATGTGGTATGATACAGGTTGTGGTATATTAAATAAAATAGGAGGATATATTGGTTATTTTAGTCTTTCGTCTCATGCTTTAGCACAGGGTATTGGTTTGTATTTAATCAATAAAAATATCATAGGTATACTAATTGGTTTATTGTCTATTTCTTATTTAACTTATAAATTACCCAAAATAGATTGTTCTAAAAAAATAAAACATATAGAATGGGGTTTTGATTCTGGTTTTTATAGATGGATATACATATTAACTGTAGGTATCGCGGCAATAACAAATATTGGTTGGAAATATAAATTAATAATAATAGGTTGGTATACATTTACTTGGTTATACTTTTATCATAAACAATACAATATTAAAAAATTAAACTATATTTTTGATGGAACAGAACTTACAAACCAATTTGCAAGTGCTTGGTGTCATATAGCTGCATTATCAGCACCTTTTATTTATTTATTAGGTTCAATTAATTTTTAAAAAATTGAAATCCTTTTCGTTCAAACAATGTCAATATAAACCCTCATCACTACAAAGAAACCATATAAAATGATGCTTGAAAATATGCATTATACATTTATGTATTGCGCCGAACACCATCACGGTTGTATGGTTCAAGGATGGCACGAAACAATTCCGGATGGATTTAAACTATTGAATTCGCCACATTCAAATGATACGCACCGTTGGGCAAAAATGGGTGTCATTTATTATACGCATTATTTGAATGATGCCGAAATTCCAGATGATGTGCCGAGTGTGGTTATTCTGCAGAGTGTCAAGATAACCTATGACAGTTATGAAGGAAGTGAATTTAAGTTTCATCATTACCGTGAATGTATGACAAACGAAAAAGGACAAGAAATATATTTGGACGAAGATACGCTGCTGTATAAATGGTTTGACGATATTTCAGACTAGAAATGATTAAATGAGAACAAATACTAAATAAATAAAATAAAAAATTGAAATGCTTTTTTATTTTATTACTTTATTTACATATGAAAATATAATACTCTAACGCTAACGAAATCCCACCAAAAATGAATTTGTTCATTCTCTCGTTGATTAAAAAAGAAATTGCTGAATCTATGATGGATAAACACATCAGCAAGATTTTATTAGAAGCAGTGCAGATGCTTTGTTCAGCAAAACGTGTTCTTTCACCCGATGATGAAAGCAATGAAAAATTATATAAAATGGCACACAAGAACCATCCGGTAACTATTTGGTGCCGTGAATCAAAGGCGAATTATGTGTGGACATTGGATTTAGTTGACGAAATGCATGCCGAATGGAAATACCGATATGGACACCCTGTGACAAAACAACATAAATCTTATTTGATTGCTCAGTATTTGAGAGAACATATGCCATCAGATGATTCTTTTGAAAAAGAAGGATTAACGCCGTTTGCACTTGCAATGCCAGACCAATACAAAACAGATGATCCTGTTGAATCGTATCGCAATTACTATATGTCTGAAGAAAAACAGAAAATCGCTAGTTGGAAAAAATTACGTGAAAAACCTGAATGGTATACAGTAAAGGTCTAAATAAAATAAATAAAATAAATAATTTGAAAAATTGTAAACCGTCTTTTTACCACTTAGACGTTTTTTTTACACTGATTTTTGGACCCTGCCCGCGTTTCTTGGCACTGTTGGGGTCGTATGCATCATCTTCATCGTCAGAATTTAAATCTTTGGACAACTCCCAGAACTCTTTTGATCCTAACTTGAAATCGGCATGATGTTGTGCCTTATACCAGAATATCTGGTCGTGTAGTTTATTAGATTTGGAATTATTATTAATGACTAAACATTCAAAATTTTCCGTACATTGATCCATCACTTGACAAAAAGATTCAAATGTTGGAAACATACCTGCATAATTTTCCCAAATGCGTTTACGATTGGCAATATACGGTTCGCGTAGAATAAATACATAATCAATATTCGTCCGTAAATTAGGAGGAATACCGAGTGGATACTGCATTGTAATAATAAGCATAATTTTCCAATGCCGCCCATTCATAAAAAGCAATCGCATCATTTTATCTTTTGTCCAAGTTGCGTCATATAAACAATCATCTAAAATAACAAAAGCACGAGGATCAATATTACAGCGTCGAAATTGTTCCATTTCTTTTTTCACTTGTTTTAAAACCGTTTTTTGTCGTTTAAGAATATTTTCAATGATAGATGAATTATATTCTTCGTGAATAAAGAGTTTTGGAACATGCGAACTGTAAAATCCGTTACCTGCTTCAGTCCCAGAAATAACTGTTCCTATAGGAATGTCTTGGTGATGAAATAATAAATCTCTTACTAAATAACTTTTACCAGTATCACGACGACCAATTAATACAACCACAGGACCTTTATTTTCATCGGGTTTAAAACTAATGTGTCGCATATCAAATTTTTTTAATTCTAATGTCATTTAATGTTTAAAATGCTTTAAGAAAATAAAGAAAATGAAATACCGCATCATCATAGATAAAAAATAAATATATAAAAGAGTAATGAGTTAAAAAACAAATAAATTATATATAATACAAGTAATAATGGAGTTTAACTACAGAAAAAATGATAATCATAGATTATTTAACAGTTTAGAGGAAAATCCTTCATTTGGTATTGAGAAACCTCAAAATTATATTCCTCTTTATAATTGCTATTTTTCATTAAATCAAACCAATTATAAGCATATTGGACTAAATAATCCATTAAGTTTAGATGCACTTACTTCACAGGAAACGAATAATATTTTTGATTGTATTATTAAAAACGATAATTCTAAAGAGAGTGAAAAGAAAAAAACATATTTAAAATTCAGTCCTTTATTAGACCCTATCAAATATTTACTTGGTAAATATGATAT
>Ga0181552_10001149_pt1 | contig 20146 bp, 8 predicted proteins | sample 011ome_18_FD_130583 | JGI IMG/M metagenome (GOLD analysis project Ga0181552, IMG submission 130583) | Coastal salt marsh microbial communities from the Groves Creek Marsh, Skidaway Island, Georgia - 011501BT metaG (megahit assembly) | ecosystem: Environmental > Aquatic > Marine > Intertidal zone...
AATTTTACCAATCCACTAGCTGAAGCTGTACGTAGAGAAAAACAAGCTGGTCTACCAGCTTCTAAAATACGTATTGATCAAGATAGTCGTTTAAAATCTAAAGAAAACCCACTTGGACTAGCAGTAACTAATACCCGAGATGAACCACTTGGTGTTCAGCAAGGAATAGAAAGAGCTCGAGCCATGGGTATTGACCCAAAAACTCATGGAGCTAGCGGTGGATTTGTTCCTAATTTTTCAGGTCCTCAACAAGACGCTCATGTTAGAGCCTCAAAAGAGGCCGAAAAAGGATTGAAAGGCGTTGCAGATTCTAGCGGTGGATTAATGATGGGTATGTTTGCCTTGACAAGTATGACTTATGCATTAGAAGGAGCTATCGGTGAAGCTGAAAGTGCTGCCGCCAAATATACTAAAGTCTTTAATAGCAGTATCATGGGACTTTCTCAAAGTTTTATGATTTATAGCGGTTTAAGTATGGTTGCACAAAATATGAGCAAGGGTTTTGGCATTGCAACAAAAAGCTTGGGGGCAATTGGAGCTGTCGCTGGCACACTAATACCAATATATCAAGCCGTAAAAGAAAATACTACCTGGCTAGACAGTGGATTAGATACTCTGCGTAAATCTGCATCAAAAACTGCCAAAGGTATTGATGCTCTAGGAACAGCCATATCGAGCGCAGAAGGTATTGAAGCCACTCGCAAAGAGCTCGCCGAATTAAATACTGGTGCTATGGCTGGTACATATCAGGGAGAAATGCAGCGCTTAAAATTAAATGCACAACTAATAAAACAACAAAGCGAATTAGCCGCCCAATCTGGCAAACTGGGAAAACAGCTTAACTTAACAGAATCAGAAATTAAAGCGATGACCGATGGTACAGCTAGTGGAATGAAAAAACTACAAGAAGCTATGCTACAAGCTCAACAACAAATGGCTGTAACTAATGCTATGTCATCGTATGTAGGTGCAGTTGATAAAGAATTTTGGAGCGGAAAAACAAAAGACCCACTTACCGCAAGTTTACAAAAAACTAATTTAGCCGCAATGGCTGCTGCATCCAAGCAAGGAGACTCAACCTCACTCAATAAGGCTTATGATGAAATTGATTCAATCCTCAAAGAAACACGAGAAATAAAACTTGGTCCCTATGCAGGCACTGGTAAGGTGGGTGAATCTTACAGGGATCTAGATAAAGCAAAAGTCGAGAAAGAGGTTAGTGAATCAGATCTTCCTGTTATTCTCAAAGCTCAAATTAAAGCAGCTCTCGATGGAAAAATGTCAATGGCAGACTTAGCTAAATTTTTCGAAGAACAAAAAGGTTTAGCTGGTAAATTTACAAAAACCCAAAAAGAACAAACCAAAGAATCCGAAGGAGCTTTAGAAATCATGCGCCAGATAAAAAAAGCCCGCCAAGAAACCCTAAACTCCATGGAACTTGGAAAAATAGATTATTCTATCGAGCAAAACCTGCAAAAACTTAATCAATCTCACATGATGCAAGAAATGAGCTACCGTGCGAAACTGAATGATTCACTGGGTATACTTTCTAATAGCGCTTCAATTGACCTTGAGCTTAAAAACCGTGAGCAACAAATCCAAAACGATTACATCAATCAAAAATCTGCAATAAATAGAGAAACTGTTGAGGCTCAGCAAAAACTAATTAAGGATTTATTTGCTGGCGGAGGCTCATTTAAACCAGAAGAAATGTTTGCTGATTTAGGTAAATCATTTAATACTACCATAACTCAACCTTCATCAATGATGGACTCTGATGCATATGGTGGTGCACATTATGCTGGCGGACACGATTTAATGATCGGAGCCAAAAGTTCAACACCAAGCATACAACAAGTTACATATGAGGGTGGTACAAAAGAAGCTTTTGAAGGCAACCTAAAAGAAATCATAAAAAAACTAGAAAAAGCAGGCCTAAAAGAGCTCGCTGCTCAGCTTGAAAAAACCGAAATCACAAAAGATTTAGCGGCCAACCAAGACCATGCCAATCAAATCACTTTAGAATATCTCAGTAATCTAGATAAAACAAAACAAATTGAAGCAATAAGAGTATTGCAAGCTCAAGGCATTATCTCTAAAACAGCCGATATTGAAAGCGTTATACAGCAAATACTCGATGTAGAAAAAAAGAAACTTGATGGAATTTCGGAAGAAGAAAAACAAAAAAGAAAAAACTTGGCACTAGTAACCAAAGAATTAAATCTTGGAAAACAAACTGCAGCAGCTGCCCAAGAAAGATTAAAAGCATATAGAGAAATTGCCACAAGCGAAAAAGGTCTAAGGGGAAGCATACAAGAACAACTAGATGAAACATTATCGTACAATATCAGCCAGTTAAGCATGAATAAAAATATAGGCGAAACCACTAGATCTATATTAATGAGCGAAGAACATAGAAGTCAGCTTGCTTTATCTATGCAATCCATCATGGAAGGAGAGCTCACCAATGAAGTTCAATCTCTAGTCAATCAAGAAGCTCGCCTCAAAGCCGAACAAGAACTAAGAAAAAATACGGAATTATATTCTCAAATGATGGCTATAAAAGCTAAAACTGAAGTTGGTAAATCTATCATAGGAATGCAAGACTCTGCCCAACTCGATAGCAAAACTTTAGAGGAAGAAAAAAAGCAAAAAAAATTCGCCGTAGAAGCAGAAACCAATCTTACCAAAGCAAAAAACGCTGCCGAACGTGAACAATTAGCATTTAATGAAAAACTTAAAGCTGGAGGTTTCCAACTTGACGCACTAAATGAAATGGCTGCAGCTTCAAGAGATTTCACTGCATCAATGATAAAAGCTCGAGAAAAACTTGCTGCTGGAGAATTTTTCAATGAAGGAGTAAGAAGTGTCGAGCAAGATCAAATTTCTGCAGCACAAGGAGTTCAAAAAGCTCAAGGAAAAGTAGCTGCCACACAAGGAAATTCAATAACAAATGCTCGAGCTATGGTAGAGCTTACTGAAGCTCAGAGAGAATTAAATATCCAACAAAACGCAGGAACTCTTTTTGCAGACAGTATGGCGGTTAAAATGGCAGAAGCCAACAAAGAGCTAGCAATGTTTGGTCAAACTCTTGCAGAAACCTCTTTTGATGCTATGCGTGATGGATTTAGAGGTCTATTTGATGATCTAATAGATGGTAGTAAAAGTGCCGGCGATGCAGCTTTAAACTTTTTTGCAGGAATAGCTAAAAAAATTCAAGATAAATTATTAGATCGAGCATCCACTCAACTTGCGGTTGGTTTTTCTGACATGCTTGGACTCGATGATATTGGGAGAAATAACTCGGGCGGATTAATAAAAGGATATGCAAAAGGAGGAACAGTTGGCGGAGGAAAAGTTCCATCCATGTTAACAGCTGGCGAATACGTCGTAAAAAAGAAAATTGTAGATCGACTAGGATCTGGCACTCTTGATTCGATAAACCAAACAGGCTCTTTAGACGAATTATACAATAAACCAAACGAAGATATTTTTGATATAACAACAGAAGGAGCTGCGACTATACCTCCCATCATGAGATTTCAGGATGGAGGAAATGTTGCCAGCTATCTAACCCAAAGAAATATGGGTTACGATAGAGTTTCTGAAAATGAAAGATCTACCGTTAACGGGGAAGTAGTAAATGATTTCACAAACGCTCTTGATAGTGTTTTTCAAAAACACAGCAAACAAAATGTTGCAGGCAAACACGAAAAATCCTACAACTCTACTTACAACAATTCTGACATATCTAACTCTATTCAGCATTATAATAATGGGGGTGGTGTTCTAGATAAAGCTGTAAAAGGAGGCTCAGGTAAAAGCGGGCTACAAAATATAGCAGAAGGTGGAGGATACATGATTGGATCATACCTTGGAACAAGTCAAGACCCAGGTGAACCACCAAAAGCTCCAGAAGCTCCCAAAAATCAAAGATTAAATACTCGCTCTCGATTAAATTTAGATGCTGCTGGAGCAGATAGATCAAAAATGTCTCAACGTTTTATAGCGAATGACTCATACACAAAAGAAATGAAAAAATATCATTTAGACATGTATGAGTTTCACATTCAGCAAAAAAACCAAAAAGAAAAAGAACGAGCTGGAAAAATAGCTAATATAGCTGGAACTGCTGCAATAGCAGGTGGTATGGCTTTAGCTAAGGGAGCCCAAAAAATGTACGGAGACTATAAGCACAATCAAAACATGAAACATATTGATAATGCTTATACTCAAATGAACATAGACAATGCCACTGCTTCTTCTATGTTTGATAAATCTATCAGTGATGCAAATAAAACCCTTAGTCTTGAGTATCACACAGATGTTTCATCCCTGAAGAAAGATACGATTTATGGAAATAATTTTTTGAGTGCCGACACTAGAAATTATAAGAATAGTACTTTTAGTGATACTATGAATAATTTAAGCTCATCCAAATCAATATCTGGCGGGCATTATTCTTCTTCTTCAGCTTTCACGAAAAATTACAATTCTTCCTCTATGTTTAATTCTAGTAAAAATTCTTTTGCTAGTACCGAAATGGAAAACTATTTATCAAATTATGATAAAAGCAATCAATTCTATAATACTTCAAGTTTTGGCTTTGAAGGAAAATTTAATAAAGGAGGTGTTGTAAATAATAAAACAATAAAACCTTACTCTTACTACAATAAAGGTGGGGTTGTTAATGTTTCGAATAACCCTTATTCATATTTCAATAAAGGTGGGTCAGTTAACAACATTGCTAATAATCCATATTCATACTTTAATCGAGGCGGAAGTGTTGCTTACTTTAACCAAGGAGGCAATGTGAATATGTCGAGCAATCCGTACTCTTACTTTAATAAGGGTGGTTCAGTTAGTATATCCAATAACCCATATTCATACTTTAATCGAGGAGGTTCGGTTAGAAATTTTTCAAGCAATCCATATTCTTATTTCAATCAAGGCGGGTCAGTATATTCAAACCACAGTAATCCTTATTCATACTTTAATAGCGGAGGTTCTGTTAATAATGTCTCTAGTCGCCCTTACTCTTATTTTAATAGCGGTGGATTGACTAATGTTTCTAACTCCAATTACAGCCCATCTTTCCAAAGTCATTCCAATATCCAAAAATTTAGTGGCGGTGGAAAAGTTAACGGACCTGGAGGAATAGATAAAGTTGGGCCAGTACTTCTTGATAAAGGTGAGTATGTAATTAAAGCATCTAGTGTTAATAAAGTAGAAAAGAAATATCCAGGATTCTTTGATAAGCTTAATTCATCCAAAATGAAAGATGGAGGCAAAGTTGGAGCTGAGTCTACAATCAACAATGCAACTTCAAATATTGAAAACTCCAAGAGTTCTGACAATAATAGTGTAGTGGTAAATATAAATATATCTTCCAATGGTTCTACCTCAGTTGATGGTGGCTCAGAAAGCCAGCAAGCATTCGCATCTAAAATCAAGGATGCTGTTACTGGAATTATTTCTCAAGAAAAAAGGGTAGGAGGAATGCTTCGTGGAAAATAATGCTGTACTTAATTACGAGCAGCAATTTTATTTATCTGGAATATTGTTGTCTGGTGTCACAAATATTAATGGAGGTTACTCGATAAGTGAATCTCCAATTAATATTATAGGAAAAGGGTATTGTCATCCAGTCAGACAGGGCCCATTGGTTGGTGAATTTAATATATCAAAATATTACATAGGAAAAGATCCTCTGCTCAATTATACAGGGGATCATCCGGTTAGTGGAAGTATTAATTTTAAAGATAAACACTTTGGGTTTCAAGATGGATACCTTACCGAATATTCAATTAGTGCGGGTATCGGACAAATACCAACTTCTAGTGCAAGTATTATTGTATATGGTGACATGGGCTCAGGAATAAATGCTTCAGGAACCGCACGACACCCTGAAATCCAAATACCAAACCAAGGATCTATATCGGTAAATTGTACTGGTTATGAGACTAATCGTGTAACAGATTTTTCTTATAATTTAAGAATAGATCGCAGCCCAATTTATAAAATAGGTTCACCATTTCCTGTGCAAGTAGATAGAAAATTTCCTATTCAACAAGAAGCTTCTTTTTCTATAGATGTAAGTGACCATGAAGTGCGCAAGCTTAAAGAGTACCTTATTTCTCCGGCTGAGCAAGATTTGACTATATCGTTAAAAAATCCTATTTCTTCTGAAGAGATACAAAGCTTTACTATTCATAATGCAAGGTTATTATCTCATTCAATTCAGTCTTCAAGCGATGACCTAATGACGGTTAATTTAATATATAATGGCTATATAAATAAAAGATGAAATTCCTACCATACGAAGATGTACCTTTAGTTTTATATAAAGATGGAAAAACTGAATTAGTTTTTGCTGAATCCGCATCTCTTTCTGTTTCTCAACCCCTAGAAACCAATAAACAACTTGACGAAAATTTATTGCAAATCTGCGCATATGGTACTGGATCTACCGCTTTTTACGAGTCTCAAACTTTTGTTGAAAACGAATCTTTTTCAGTTTTACTTGGCCCAAGTGGTGGCCCACCTCAACCATTATCTACTTCGATATATAAAATCGCTGATGCGACGAAAATCACATTTCCTAATAACAAGCACTTGTATTTTACTGGTTCAATTTGGCCAAATGGACACAATTATGTCGTCGACCTTTATGCAAAAAGCGGAGGATGGGAGTTGACTACTGGAGAAGCTCAAAGCGGTTACTTTGAAAGTCTAGCAGAATATAGTGCAAGCAACGGAATTAAAGGAACTCTTGATGTTAATTTTTACACTGACACTGGAAACCTATCTAGCTTTTTTAATATTACTGGATTATCTGATCTAACCGAATATCCTCCTATTGATGAAGATCCCATTTTTGGATCTTTAGGTGATTTTATTTTTTTGCAAGCTTATTTAACTAGTTTTAATTTTAGTTTATCTCCTAATTCAATATCTCAAGCTTCAGCATCTTTTGATATTTATGGTGATTTAGTTAAAAGTGATTTGTTGAAAAATTTCTGGACAAATGGAATGGAAGATTACTATAAAAATAAGTCTATCGCACATGGCCAATATAGTACAATATCTGGCCTTTCTGCTTTAGATTTAGAGCACCCAATTAGTTTTAATTATAATATATCAGTTGATAGGTCTCCTAGATATGTTGTACCAACTGGAGAGCTTAAAGATTCAACTGACGGAATTCTTCCAGCTAGAGTATCAAAAAAGTCAACAACTATAACGATGTCAATTGAAGGTGAAAACTTTGATCCAGAAATAACATTTGATGGGCACTACCATGGTAGAGGAGCAAATTTGACTGCAAATATATTTGATTTATCTTATACTGGTGTAGATTATGATTCTGCAGGTTTCATGCATAGCTTTGCTTGTAGTGGTATTGTGACCTCAGAATCTCTAAGTGTAAGCTCTGACGGATATTTAAACGGCACTATATCTGTAATGCAATCAGTAAGATAATGGAAATTAACGACACAAATATAAACGAAATAACCGAACTTCCATCATATGGAAGTTCTGCTAAATTTTCAGCAATACTTGATTCAGCTAATTTTGGAGACAACTGGTCATCCAGGTCGATTAAAGGTATTAACGGCTTGAATATGACTTTAGATTTAAATTTCAACGAATTAACTGACCTCCAATCACAAAACTTAATAAGTTTTTTCCAAAGTCAATTTTATTATGAAGTTCAAAATTATTCTAATGATGGAAGTTTTTCGAATAAAAGATTAACCCCATTTGATTATCAACCATTTTATCCTTATAAAAAAAATAAATTCACATGCTTAAATTTTAATCATAATAAATCTTACGATAATGTTAACTTTGTATCTGCTTCATTGAATTGTATTGGTGCTAGTACTTTATCTAGTGTAGAGCCTAATAACTTTGATTTTCAGAACTTAAGTGCAACCTATAATTTTCAAGTTTTTGAAATCTTACATTTAAAGTTTGTTATTCTTACTAATACATCCGAAAATAATACTATATACTTAAATCAATACAGCCATCTTTATGTTCCGAATTCATATATTAATTATAGAGTCTTAAGTTTTCCTCATGTTATACCTCCTGGGGATGCTCAAAATATAGTTATTGAAGGAGAAGATAATCTTTCCTCTTCGGATAGTTTTGATGGAATTACCTATAACACTCAATTAAGGAATTCAATATACATAGATAATCCTAATGATTACTGCTTTTACCCTTATGCTCACAAATGTAATTTTCAGGGAGGAATAAATCTCCAGGATAGTTTAACTGAGAGAGTTTTTGATTTCAGGCCAAGCAATATTTTTTCTTTATCTCATGCCCCAAAACATAAACAAAGTACGGTTAATGATTTTTATAAAAAATATTCAAAATATGGATTAAACCCAAGTTTAAATAATATAACATTAGAATTTAATATGCGTAAAAATATCGAAGCAAAGAAAATACTTTTGTTTTTGGAGAGTCATTTGGGTTACAAAAAATTTGCATTTAATTTTCAAAAAGATTACAATAACTTTAATTATGCTCCGTCTAACGCTACATCATTAAATAAAGTCGCACCTACATTCTTTTGCCCTGAATGGACTCATACCGTTGTATATAAAGACAACCATACAATATCTGCAACATTTATTGAATGTTTGTAATTTTTAGTTATTATATAATATGGATCCATCTATTTATAATGAAATTCATAAGTTAGAGCCATCAACCCTCATTACCCTATATGAAATAGTTCTCAAAGATCATGGCGCGAGTTATTATTTTCACGCTGGAGAAAATGGATTAAATACTGAAATAGAATACCAGGGGAATTCTTATTATTATGTACCAATTCAAGCAGAAGGTTTTGATTCGACAGACTCTAGCTTGCCAAGACCAACTGTAACGATAGATAATCATGATTCTTTTTTTAGCTTAAAGACAAGATTTTTTAAAGATTTTGTTGGTTATTCTTTTAAAAGAACAAGAACTTTCGTTAAGTTTTTAAGTGGAAATAATTTCCCCAATGGAGTAAATCCATATGGAACACCCACAGAAGTTTCTTTTCCTGTTGAAAAATATGTAGTAAATAAAAAGATTTTAGAAAATCAAAATGTAATTCAGCTCGAATTAGCTTCTCCTCTCGAGAAAGAAAATGCATTTATTCCTAGCAGAAAAATAGTTTATAATACTTGTCAGTGGAGGTACAGAAGCAATATAGGTTGCGGTTATAATGGCATTCCTCAAACTGATGGAAAGGGTAATTTAGTCAATTATGACGGACTAGGTGTAACTGGTTATGATCCCACCATAAATTATAGAGCTGGAGTTGCTGTTAGCATAACCGCTCCACCAGACTCTCAAGATGTTGATAAAATTTTTGTCTGCCTACAAGATGATACTTCTGGAGATCACCCAGTTTTCCATAAAGATAAATGGGTTCTAGATACATGTTCAAAAAATATATCAGGATGCAGGCTTAGATTTGGAGCTCAAGAAAGGACTAATGGATTACCCTTTGGAGGATTCCCTGGGACTTGGGAATACTAAACCTATACATAAAGCATTTAAGTATGCCTTAAAATCGAAGCTTTCTGAGGTTTTTGGGATTTTTGTTTTTGATGACTTTTATTCTTATTGCGATTTTATAGAATTAGAGAACTTTAATATTGCAGACCCTCACAGCTTTTCATCCAACAATAAATCTTTTTACAAATATTATTTAAATAATAAAATAATCAGTTTATTTCATACTCATATTATTGATAGCTCTGATTTGAGCGATATAGATAAAAGTATATCGAATTCATTGAGTCTACCTTCTTATGTTTTTTCTACATCCTCTAAATCATCTAGCTTGTATTACCCCTGTTCTTATAAACCTAGACCTTTAAAAGATAGAATTTTCATACCCTTCTTTCAAGACTGTGTCTCTTATGTGAAAGATTTTTATTATTTTAATTTTAAAATTAATTTATCCGATCATATTTTTAATTGGGCTAGATCTTTAAATGATAGTAATGATAGATTATTAAATGAAATTGAAAATTTGTTTTTTGAAGTTAATATAAATGAAAGGAAATATGGAGATGTTGTTGTTTTTTATCCAGATGTATCGCAATACTACCACTTAGGTGTCGTTGATCAAAAAGGATATTTATCTCATCATCCAATTACATCTATGCCTTCCTCTCAACTATTTACAGATTCATTGATAAATAAAGTGTATAAAACATATAGGTATAAGGAGTAATGAAGAAGTTTATATTGCACGGAGATATGGCGGAGCATTTTTGTGAAAAGATCACATTAAATGTTAACACAATGCGTGAAGCTATTTCTGCATTATGTACTAATTTTCCAGATTTTAAAAAATATTATATAGATAAAAGTTTATCTGGAGTTTCTTATATTTTTGTTGATTCCAACAATAATGAACACGAACAATATTGCCTGGATCTACCTTTACTGGATAATGAATATCATATACTACCTTCAATAGTTGGATCATCTGGTGCTGGTGATCTTGCTGTTGGTTTCGGGCAAAATATGATTCTTGGTTATTTGATGTCGGTTTTTACTGATATGTTGGGCGATGGAATGTCTGATGATGGTACTCCTGAATATGAGATCATAACAACCAATTCTTTTATCTATTCTCAAAATGAAAATATTGTAGAGCAAGGCTCTCCTGTGCCTGTAGTTTATGGTCAGTTAAGGGTTGGAAGTAAAGTTGTTCAATCAACTATACAAAATTATGATTATGATTATGATAATGCCACGATTTACTCTCCAAGACTTAGAGGAAATAACTTAAGAAGGATAGTTAATGTACAAGATGCTGATTACAGCCATGTTGATACATCTGCTATAGTAGATTTACGAAACAATGAAACCGGAGTTTTTGCGTCTCCATTAAATCCCATTAGTTTTCAAGATGCCACAAAAAGAATTGGCTCCGCAGGTTTACGTTTCACTAGTAATAGTCAATCGGCAAATTTCAAATCTATCACTCAAGACCAAGATAATGAGCCAATCAATCAATATTATGGCGGGGGAGGTAAATCAAATGAGCAATATACTATAGGAGCAACAGAAGGCAATGGGGGTGTAAAATCTAAACCTCAAAGCAGCTGGTGGGATCATGGTTCTCCTTCGACTAATCGACCATTTGTTTGGCCACCTGCTGGACAAAGAGATTTTTCTATGAGGCCACAATCTTCTGCAGATTTATGTATTGAAAGACCAATCATTAATGGGAATGCAGTAACTAACCAGCAAGACAGATGTGATGGATGGAGGTCTCCTACTCAACCACTAACAGTTGGCTCAAGAGGCAGATATCAAAAACTAGAATCTATTAGCATTCATAAATCATTAGAGGTTTTATCTGAAGGTCCCATTGTTGGTCTAGCTAACCCAATTACTGGGTTCGATAGAGACAATGGTGCATCTAATTTTCCATATGAATCTGAAGGTCTTAATTTTTCAGCTGGAAGAATTTCAGTAGGAACGATTACATACAATTCAGCTCAAGGAGCTTTTCTTTCTGAAAATAATTCTGCTCAGATTCCAATTCTTAATGCTGGTGAGAATTATGTTAATATGACGAATCAAGTTATTGAAGCTAATGGTCCAGCAGTAAATGGTTTAAGAATTATTGTTCCTGCACCTTCCCAAACTAATGAAGTTAATATTGGTGGTATTAGTTTTTCTGACCCAGATGACCAAGGTGGTGTAACAAACGGGACAAATAATTCAAACGATGCAACAGATCCACATTTAGTTTCTTCTAATGGTTTATTTTTATTAAGTTTAGACGATGGAGAATTGCAAGCAAATACAAACAACCTTAATACAATCAATGGATTTTTAAATTCTATATATTTAGTTACCGAGAGTGTAAATGGTGAAAATTTCCCAGTATTTCAATTAAATCTACTGGAGAGAGATAGAGAAAATTTAAACGCTAGTTTTTCTATGGGTGATGGATTGGGTTTGAATGCATTTAATATTACTATTAACCCAGACTCTGATGATTTTGATTTTAATGCAGTAATATCTAAATCTTCTTCTTTTGATAGAATTTCAACATCTAAATGTTTAGACTTATCTAGATATTCTGATGCAATAAACGATAGTAATTTTGAAACGCTTATTAACAACGAATTCTTTAACAATAATAATGCCACTATTCCCTTAACAAATTTTACTTGGTCGCAGATGCCAAGAATATGTTATGCGGGCGGTACTGCAAACACTAACGGATCAGTAACTTTAACTCTTGAAACAGCACAATGGCTACAATGGGGTGGCAGTAGCTGGAATTGGGTTAATGGTGCAATGACAGTTACTGTATCTGGGACTGCTTATTTTGGTATGACTAATATTACTATCAATAGTAATCTCGTAACAAACGGTAGAAGCTTTCAATGGACTGGTGGTTATAATGCATTCAGAGGATTCTCTCCTGGCACACATAACTTGGGTACATTAATTAATCGAAGTGCGGCTTTTTCAAACGATCTTTTCACTGCCATGAGTACAGCTTTAGGTGGTCTTGTTGGTAACAATTTCAACGGAAGGAATTATCCAAGTTTTTCTGTTGGTTGCGGATCTACTGTTGCTCCAGGACAAAGAACTGGTGGTTTACCTACATATACTATATCTGGAGGAAATCAAAATTTTACTCAAGTTCCAATATTAGATCCTGGAGTTATAGCGAATGATGATTCAAATGACCCTAAAGGTTATTATTGTCCTTTTATTTTTCCAAGAGTAACGGTATATATGATAAGAAAAAGTACCACAACTTTTGGTGGTTCCTCTAGTTCATCTAAATATGTCTGTCCTACTAGTATAGAAGCTGTGGCAAGTGTTTCTGCAAGAGGCCTAATTACTGGAATAAATTTGCTGAATGTACCTGGAAACTGTGTGTTTGATACAACGCTTAACATGTTTACGCCAATCGTACCACATGACAATAGTTTATGTCCTTACGGCGGTATAAATCTATCAGACGGTGGACAAATTTCTCGAATTCAAGATTATGGCTTGGTTTGCGAAATTGATAACAGCCACAACTCTAGTACAGTTTCTTTTGATGTTAATAATGGAGCATTGAATATACCTGCTGGCGGAGATGGTTTTTTTCAAAACTGGGCAGATCATATTCGTAATAATCAACCGTTTCCTGGTGATCATGAAAGCCCCGAAGGAATATTTTCTGAACGCATCAATCCAGCAGATTTTGGTACACAAGTATTCGCTAAACCATTTGAACTTAGTGAGCTAGATGACAACTGGGAAATTCCAGATCAATTTGCTAATGCATCATTAACTCTCGAAAGACTCAATGTCAGTTTATTTAATCAGATAACTAACCAAATGTTTACATCGATATATACTGGTAGAATTGTTGATATGAATTTAACCAACAATGGAGTTAATTACAGATTTAAGAACGGAAATGCGAACGGTCAAAAAGCTAGCTTTTCAATTTATAATGAGAGTTATGGCGTTAGCTCTATCGATATACGAAATGCAGGAAAAGGTTATGCCCCAGACTCCAGCTTTTATGCTTATGGGTTAAGCAACTCAAAAGTTGATGCACAAAACAATGGGCATACATATATTTCATTTAAAGCTAAAATATCAACAGATAAATATGGCGGAGTTTCTAGTGTTAATGTTATTGATAGGGGTTTTGGTTTTAGCACTTTAGGTCAAGCCAACGATTTTTTATTTTGTACGACTAACAACACTGAAGATGCTGAAACAGATGCCATAGCAAGACAGATTATTCCAAATACAAATCCAACAAACAATATATTTTCAGACACAAATTTTCCTAAAAGGCCGCTTATTATATCTGTTGATGGTACACACCTATCCCAAAACGGGACCGAAGGTAGAGTAGCAAAGTTTTATGTTTCTCAAACTGGTTTAGGTTTTGTTTTTGATCAATTTATTGGAGATATATTTGGAGATGCTACAAATTATACACCTCCATCTTTTACTGTAACTATTGAAGAAAATTCTTTAGTAGCTATCTCAGTACAAGACTCTGGAACAGGATATACATCTCAAGACTCTAACTTAACTTTAACTTTTTCTAACCCTACTTTAGATCCAGTAGCACCTGAAGATATAGATGCTGATCCTCAAGCCTGGGCTAGATCAATCTTTTTAAATGATGTGCCGATTAGAGATAAAAGTGATCGATTTAATTTCTCTAAATTTCATTTTGATATGCGTATCGGCCATTATCTTAATGGTAACCTAGATAGATCTATTCCTGACACACTACTCGCCCCAGAAGCTCGTGCTTCTTTGATGAATAATGAATTTAAATTGCCATCTCATACTAAAATTGTAGATTATCCATTATATGGCCCAAGAAATCATGGAGAAAAAGATTATTACTATACACACACCATCAAAAATCCAGAAGTTACATCAGTATCTGTTAATCTTCAAATGAATGAATTAAATTATATTTATGAGGGTGATGAAAGTGCTATGTATATTAATTTAATACCTTTAATAGCAGCAGGGCTTGGTATTATGGCTGGCAAAGCGATGGCTGAAAGTATAGTTGCCGCATTAGGCCCCAAAGATCCTACGGTAGGAAAAGTAGTAAAATCAACAGTTGTCGCGACTGGATTTAAAACTGAGCCGTGTAGCGGAACCGGAACGAACTGGTCGGGAAGATTAGCAAGTCCTGTTACTAGTGGTAAAGTAACAGTTCCAAAAGGCGAACTGGCAAAGCAAGCAAAAATGGCTTCTTTTTATGGATCTTTATTTGGTGCAGTAGGAGGGCTAGCTGCAACTTATGTATTAAAATATCTTATCAAATGTAGTCAAACTCCATTTTTATGTTTTAAGGTCGGAGAAATAATTAAAAATAGCGGAGAAATCTGGCCAGCTAAAGTTGAATTAGTTATAGAACATGGAACCGAGGGTACTGATTTAACTCAAGACACTGTAACAATTAGAGGTTGCGCAACTAATCCTTATGTTAAAGATATTGTCGTAGACCTTGAAGCTCCAGAAGGCAACTCAAATACATTTAAAAACAGAATATTAAAGATATACAGAACTACTAGAGAAATGGACCCTGTAAGGGGAGGAATTGTTGAATCTAGATATTCTATAAGTGCTAGTGTTCACTCGATTACTGAACACGCAGAAGGCTTTTTTAGTTATCCAAACACGGCACTGATAGGAACCCGCGTAAACTCCAAAGACTTTCCAAATATACCAAAAAAAGAATATCTAATTAAAGGTAGAATTATTAATGTTCCAAGTAACTATAACGAAGTTGACGGGACATACAATGATCCATGGGATGGCACATTTATTCAGCAATGGACAAGCAACCCAGCGTGGGTAATTTACGACCTTTTAATTAACGAAAGGTATGGTTGCGGTAAATATGGCATCAAAGAAACTGATGTAGATAAATGGTCTTTTTATACATTCGCTCAATTTTGTGATGAAAGAGTAGAAACTACAATCGATGGAGTATTGAACAATGGTGCTCCCTATTTTGAGCGTAGGCATATGTGCAATTTATATATAGACTCTGAAAAAGAAGCATACGAATACATAAAAGATTTGCTTAAGATTTATAACTCAACAATCAATTTTAGCGGCGGAAAAATATATATTACAAAAGATGCCTCAATTGGCAATTCTAGTGCGGTAATGCTTTTTAATAATGCAAATGTTTCAGAAGAAGGTTTTTCTTACTCTACTACACCAGCTACACAAAGAATTACCGCCGCGTCAATAGATTATCTTGACGAAAGAGACAATTATATGTTAAAAACTGAATATGTTGAGGATCAACAAGGAATTGCAGAACATGGATACTCTCATGCAAAAATGGCAGGAATAGGTATAACCAGAAGGGGTGAAGCTCATAGGCTTTGCTGGTCTAAAATACTAACCAAGCAACTTGAAAAAGAAGTTATTAATTTCAAGTCTGGTTTGCAAACAGCTTATTTAAGAATCGGTGATGTTATAAATGTAATAGATAACAATAAAATATCGCGACATTCTGGCGGTAGAATTAAAAAAATGCTTGACAGAAGAAACGGGAACAATCTTACTATTTATGATGTCGAAATAGACATACCCGTTGAAGCTCTTAATGGGGTCACTTCTATACTTATCGAAGTGCAAGATAATTTGAGCCCTCCTTTATGGAACGGAACAGAAGAGGGTTACGAGTTAGACGACGTTGTTGTTTCTGTAGTTGACGGAAGTTTTTATAAATGTGTATCTGAATCTGTATTAGCCAGCCCTACAAACTTAGATCCATCTAGCGATTCTCAAAACTGGAGTATTTCTCCAGAATCTACTAGAGGTTCCAATTTTTCAGAATTTACAATATCTAGATTGAGTGGGTTTCAATTAGAACTTTTTACCAACGACACCAATGCAGGCTCTATTTTTTCTGGATCTACTTGGATGATTGAATCTAACGATTCTGCTAACATTTCGCCAAAGCCTTTTCGAGTTAAACAAATCAAAGAAGCAAAAAATATGGAATTTGAAATTACAGCAATCGAATACATCGAAGAAAAATACTCTCAAATTGACTCAAGTACCAGCAATTTAAATGGATCAACAGATACCTCTAGAGAGTATTCTGGTCATGAAATAATAGTATAATGGCTTTAGATCCTACAGGTTATTTAGATTTCTCCTGGGATAGCACTCCTGGCATAGATGGCTATAAAGTTAAATTATATAAAAACAATTCTTATTATAAAACTGATACAGTAACACATCACAACATAAGGGTTTCTGGCTTGATTGAAAACGATCTTATTCATGGTTTCGCATACCCATATAAAAGCGATATAACTTATCCAAGTTTTTCTAATTTATCTCCCCAATACGTACCAGTTTCTCGTTTTGATGAAACCTTAGCATTAAGCGGTATAAAAATTAATAGTCAATCTGTAAATTTGTCAGAAATCAATAATTATTTATCTGGTGAATTTATTTACTCCGACTCATTAAACAAAATAAATTTATCTATAGCTAGTCCAAGGTCTGAAAATATTTTGTATGATTTTAACGAAGACCCTTTTCTTGATAGCATACATTATAATATATATTCATCTGGAGAAAGTTTTAGTCTATTAGATTCAAAAGAAGTTAATTCATTTTATTTTGATATCGTCAACACAGGTCAATATGGAAGGAATTATATTGCTGAAATTTCAGTTAATGATTTTTATGGTTCTGGAGTAACTGGAAATGTTAGTTTTTTTAATGATCCAATCTCAATTAAATCCATATCGATTAATCACTCTAATATAGAAAATAATGCAAATATTAATGTTTTAAGCTCCTACACTAAGGAGTGCACTAAAATTGATTATGTTGTTTACGATAATAATGATTTCACTGGAGATTATTTACTTAGTGGTAATCCTACAAACTTAAATAATTATGACATAAGTTTAGATTTAGATTTTTCTGGAGCAATTAAAATCATACCTCACGATCTTTATGGAACTGGTTATGAATATATTAATAGAGATATACATTTTGCAGATCTATCTAGCCCTGAATTATTTAACAAAATAAACAATAGCTATATTGAAGAGGGACCCAGTTACTCAACTTACAATATACGCGCCGAAAGTAGTAATATTAGTGAATCTGGAAGTTATTTTGAACTATCTATAGATCCTAATCCTAATTCTAATTTTGATTTAGATTCTTATTTTACTGGAAGATTTGATGATTTTTCAAGTGGTTATATGTTTGATTTTTTTCCTTTCATTGATCCGATTGAAGATAATGAACAAAGTGTTTATTTCAATTTAAACTTGCATCAAAGTGGAACTTCTATTCTTGAAGATAGTGCAACACTCTCTAAATCCCTGACACCTCCAAAATTTTATTCCTCAGGTATTAGTTTTGATTATGTAGAAGGTTTAACTAATTTATCTTTCGAGATGAACCCTAAATTAGGGTATACTGGAATTAACCTCATGGTTTCAGGTAAAAATGATTCTGATTATGTTCAATATTCTGACATTAACTATGAGGTTAATGACCTTTATCCCCATCTAAAATTAAGGATAGTGAACTCACTCGACTCAAATACGATTTATGACGAAATTGAAATTACTGGCTCTGGAATGCTACCTTCCATTTCTGTTTCGGAGGCTGGTTTTGTTTCTGCAGATGGCATGAAGTCTATCACAATTGAAAATAATCTCGGGGATGTTGCAGTAAATCAAGTAAGGTCTTATGGTAGATTTGCATTTGTAGAAACATCAAGCGATGTAGATACTTTAGGTGAAGAATATAATGACATTTTAGCATTCAGTGATTATTTAAATTTTGAAGAAGACATTAAATATTTAGGCAACAATCTTTCGGTTGGTCCACCTGGCTTGACTCGTAACGCTAATTACACAATTCCAAATTCTACAGCTTCCTATGAGAGTGGGTTACATTATATTCATAGATTTGTACCCGAAAATGGATACGGAACTGGCGCTGCCACCGAAGTTTTACAAATAGAGTATCCGATAAACTCTTTTGGTAAATATATGGACGGCAACCAGCAAGCCACTGATCAATCTATATCTAATATACAAAACAATTTTGCAAGTCAATCTTACGTTAATATTAGAACAACTTCAACGTCTTCACATTCCAACACTGGAGCAACAATAAATCTAGATACATCAAGCAATAAACATTTTATTATAAATAATAATAATCAAAGTAGTTTATCTATAAATTTTCAAAATATTTCAGATACATTTTTCAACACCTCTGTATTTCTTGTTAATTCTACAAATTTGAACTCTGTTACTTTTCAAGTTAATGGGGCAAATGTTAGCTCTCGTGGTACCGGATCCTATACGAGCTCATACCATTCTCTTGACATTAAGATTGCATCTTTTTCGAATACGTGGTATATTACTAACACAATAACTTAATCATTATGAATAAAGATCAACAAAAAGAATTTTTAAGCAACTTTTTAAATCCATCTAAGGTTTTTGATCAAGATAGTCAATTGAGCCTTGCTAAAAACATACAAAATGACATAATGCAATCCCTTAATTCTGAATTCTCATTAGATAGCTCAGAAAAACCTGAAGATCTTGACATTGATTCATTTTTTTCTCTTTGTGAAGAAATGTCTGTGGATCCAACTGAAATGATAGATTCCTTTTTAAATATAGCATGCAATAATATAAAAACTTTTAAAGTTCATGATAAAGATGTATCACTGGAAGGTTTGCCGGATTTTTTTAAAAAAGCTAAAGAAAATTTCATAAAAGAAAAAGAATCAGAAGACATAAATAACTTCTAAAAATATTCAATAACCTATCAATCATTAGTGTAATATATGCTAATGAATATATTATTAACTGCGACTTTTAATAGAAGTTTGTTTGTAAATGGATTGAATCAAAATATCGCATTCTTGGCGGAGATGCTTAAGGATATGGGGTATAATGTTTCCATTTGCGTAAACCATGATGTAGAAGAATGTCAAGATCCTCCCTTGGATATTTTAATCATGGAAGAACATGAAATTGGTGATTATGAATTTGATTATATTTTGCAAACCGGATCTTTACTAAAAAAAGAAACAATTGATATTGCGAAAAGTAAAAATCCAAGATGTAGGCATGTTCATGTGCATTACGGTAATAGATTAATGACCGACATCGAATTGTGTGACTCGATGGATAAAGTTGCATTAAATACAGATAATGTTGACGAAGTTTGGGTGTCTCCTCACTATTCTTTTTCTATACCTTATTTACAAACTTTTTACAATATACAGAAAGTCTTCACTATTCCTTATATATGGAGCCCTAAGTATATGGATTTATCACAAAGATATAAACCTGGCCAAGACAAAAACATTGGTGTCATGGAGCCCAACCTCAACATGACTAAGAATTGCTTGATGCCTATCTACTTAACAGAAGCAGCCTATAAACAAGAGCCTCACTTAATAAACAGATTAGAAGTTCATTGTGTTGCTAAATTCAGGGAAAAATTATACTTCAGAACTTTGATGTCTAAACTAGATATAGTTAAACATAATAAATCATTTTTTGGTGATAGGATTTCAATGAAAGAT
>Ga0181552_10001164_pt1 | contig 19992 bp, 20 predicted proteins | sample 011ome_18_FD_130583 | JGI IMG/M metagenome (GOLD analysis project Ga0181552, IMG submission 130583) | Coastal salt marsh microbial communities from the Groves Creek Marsh, Skidaway Island, Georgia - 011501BT metaG (megahit assembly) | ecosystem: Environmental > Aquatic > Marine > Intertidal...
GATGGCATCAAAGGACTGACCACTGAGTTGCCGACCAAACATAGTGGTTGGCAAAAAGCCAGCAGAGCACTCAATGAATACCGCGAAGAATTCAAAAAGATTGGCTTCGTAAAGAGCGAGGAGAACGATGCAGTTTGGGAAGACTATAAGGTGGCCCAAAGAGAGTTTAATCGTTTGAAAAACGCTTTCTACAAAGAGGAGAAAAAGTCGCACCGCGAAAGCATTGAGAAGAAGCGTGCCTTGATAGAATTGGCCCACAGTCTTAAAGACAGTGAAGACTTCGGAGCTGCCGCGAGTGCATTGAAAAAGGCACAGGCAGATTGGAAGAAAACTGGATATGTTCCTAAGAAAGAGGGCGACAAACTGTGGGAAGAATTCCGCGGTGCTTGTAACCACTTCTTCGACCGAATGAACGGCGAACGCAAGGCCCGTGAGAAACAGGTAAGTGCAGCAAATAAAGCGAAAGAGGCTAAGTTAGCTGAACTTAAAGATGCTAGCGTCGCGAGCGTGGAAGACGCTGTTGCACTGAGCGAAGCATGGGGAGCAATGGGCAGTCCTAATAGAAAACTTGATGCGCAATTCAACGCGCTATTGGAAGATAAGCTCAGTGGCCTAGGTTTGGATAAATCTGAACTTGAGCGCACCCTGTTTGAAGCTAAAGTAAGAGCCCTTGTGGAAGCTGATGATCAGCAAGGATTGCTGGCACAGCGTTCTTGGATCCGAGAGGAAACCGACAAAGCCAAAAAGGAACTCCACCAGCTCGAAAATAATATTGCATTCTTTGGAAACGCGAAAGGCAACCCACTATTGGAAGCTGCACAGAAGAACATTGATGTTCAAAAAGCACGTGTGGAAGAATTAGTAGCCCTTCGTAAGCTTTTCAATTCTCTATTGAAATAAAGTACCATGGACTTTAAGCTAAAGGCACCATTCGAGCCAATGGGTGACCAACCCACGGCAATCAATGATTTGGTGGAAGGCTTAAACAGTGGCGAGCGCGACCAGGTATTACTGGGTGTGACGGGTTCAGGGAAAACCTTTACTGTGGCGAACGTTATTGAGCGTACACAACGCCCCAGTCTAATCCTCTGTCACAATAAAACCTTGGCCGCACAGCTCTACGGTGAAATGAAGGAATTCTTTCCTGAAAATGCTGTGGAATACTTCGTTAGTTACTACGATTATTATCAACCGGAGGCCTACGTACCTTCTTCAGGACTGTACATTGAAAAAGACCTGAGCATCAATGATGAGATTGAAAAGCTCCGACTGAGTACCACCTCTTCCCTATTGTCAGGGCGCCGGGACGTAATTGTGGTTGCATCCGTCTCTTGTTTGTACGGAATGGGAAATCCTGAAGCGTTTAATGCGAGCGTTGTGAATTTGAAAGTTGGAGAAATGATCAGCCGACAGGCACTCCTTCACAAATTTGTCAATGCGCTGTACGCAAGAACTACAGCGGAATTTAAGCGAGGCTATTTTCGTGTTAAAGGCGATACTGTAGATATCTTCCCAGCCTATGCAGAAACGTACTTTCGCATCAGCTTTTGGGGAGACGAAGTAGAATCTATAGAGCACATGGATCCCATCAGTGGATCCAGAATAGAGCATATGAACGAAATGCGTCTGTTCCCAGCAAACTTGTTCGTTACCGAAAAGGATCAGCTACAAAATGCCATTCATCAAATCCAAGACGATTTGATGTCTCAGGTCGAGCACTTCAGAAATGTTGCGCGACCTCTCGAAGCTAAGCGATTGGAGGAGCGAACCAATTTTGATTTAGAAATGATTCGAGAGCTTGGCTATTGTTCAGGCATTGAAAATTACAGCCGCTATCTCGATGGACGCGCACCTGGCGTTCGTCCTTTCTGTCTTTTAGATTATTTCCCGGAGGACTTTCTGCTGGTTATTGACGAAAGTCATGTAACCATCCCGCAAGTTCGAGCCATGTACGGCGGGGACCGTTCTAGAAAAGAAAACCTTGTTGAGTACGGATTTAGACTACCTGCAGCTTTGGACAACAGGCCGTTAAAATTTGAGGAATTTGAGCGCATACGCAAGCAAGCACTTTTTGTAAGTGCCACCCCTGCAGAATATGAGCTTGAACTTAGCCAAGGGGTCTTTGCAGAACAAGTCATTCGCCCTACAGGCCTCCTAGACCCGGTAGTGAGCGTACGCCCGAGTAAGAATCAAGTCGACGACCTAATGGAAGAAATCTACAAACGTGTAGAGCTTGACGAGCGCGTACTGGTTACGACTTTGACCAAAAGGATGGCGGAAGAATTGACCAAGTATTTTACCCGATACGACATACGGTGTCGCTACATACACAGTGATGTAGATACGCTAGAACGTGTAGAAATTATGCGCGATTTACGTCTGGGGGTCTTTGATGTCCTCATTGGCGTAAACTTGCTTCGTGAGGGCTTGGACTTTCCCGAAGTAAGTCTAGTGGCTATTATGGATGCCGATAAAGAGGGCTTCCTTCGCAGTGAACGCAGTTTAGTGCAGACCATAGGGCGTGCGGCACGTAACATTAATGGTCTTGCTATTCTATACGCCGATAAAATTACTGATAGCATGCGGCGTACCATAGATGAGACAGAACGCCGCAGAATGAAACAAGACGAATTCAATAAAGCCAACGGCGTTGTTCCTCAGGCGTTGAAACGCAGCAGGGAAGAAATTCTGAGTAAGTCCAGTGCCGTGGGTAGAAACGTGGAGTACGAAGTAAGCAAGGTGAACCTTAAAGCCGCCGAGCAAGCCATGAATTATACCACTCCAGAAGATCTTGAAAGCAGTATACGAAAGGTTCGCAAAGACATGGAGGAAGCTTCGAAAACGCTCGACTTTATAGAAGCAGCAAGATTGCGCGATCTATTAATCGAATTGGAAGGCAAAAGGGAGAAACGCTAGAGGTAGTGAGCTACTCCAACGGCAAAGGTCCAAACACTATGGCCGTCAATACGCTGGTCCAAATACAATGTTGGTGTCCATTCCCAACGATCGTTCAAAGGTACTTCTGCTTCTAGCCCAACTCGTATTAACGTTTTAATGACCCCGTTCTCTACGGTCATGCCTGGCCCAAAACCTACTATAAGATTGTGATTCAAACGATAGAAAATATCTAGCGTGGAAATCATAGGTGTCTCAATCTCTAGCTCCTTGCCATCATCTGTTATGATAATGTAATTCTCAAGCTCAATGTCGCTGTGCCAACCTATGGACCATGTATCGCTCAAGTGGTAATCCAAATCCACTCCCCAAGTTGGCACGAAATACAACCCAGTACCAATGACTTCGGGAACCATAGCATGACCTATGAGCACTGCTGCGCGTAAAGGATGTCTTTGATGATGCGGATCCGCAAAAATCTTGGAACTGTGCTCTTGGGCTTGAGCGTTTATGGTCGTTAGAAAAATAAGCAGCTTTAGTAGTTTCATCACATGAAATAAATCGGTCAAATGTGATGTATCTTTCCCAAAGGGTATATAACTAAAGTCACGCCGATGTTTTATGTCATTTTAGGAATGGGTCTTCTTTTCTTCGGATTAGGATTCTTGGTTACTGAAAACAATGCCAGCTCTTTGCTTAGTGGGTACAACACTCTGAGCAAGGAGGAGCAAGAAAAATTTCCTTTAACCGAATATCTAGAGCGATTTAAAAGCTTTCATATCCGATTCGGTATTCTATTCACGGTCCTTGGTGTTGTATTCTATGTGACCAATGCAGAACTATTAGGTTGGCATATGGGCATTACTCCTATCCTCGCCTACATCTATTTTTTCTATCAGACCAGGGATTTGAGCAAGAAAGTAGAGTCTCAAAAAAATTCATTTAAAGTGGGCATCGCAGTACTCATAGGCACCCTGGTTTTCGTTATCGGGATGTTCTACTGGTCGGACCGTCCCTCGGAGGTTTTGTTGGACGGTGACGTTTTAAGAATATCCGGTCCGTACGGAACAGACGTACCGCTGGAAAAAATTGACTCTTTAGGCATCTCAGAATCTTTACCAGTGATTTCGAAAAGGAGACACGGGATTTCTACAGGAACAGTTGCTAAGGGCAAATACCGCGGTCCTGAAGGCGATTACTTGCTATTGATAGATAAACCTTACGAAAAGGTGCTGTGGATTGGTAGAAAGAGCGCAGATCCAGTGTTGATTTCACTCAATGAATTGGACGAAGAAAAACTACTGCTTGAACTCAAGGAATCCCTAGAGCTTGATGCCCCGTGAGTTTCCTTTGATAAACACTTCAATGTAGTTTCGTAAAAAACCCATTCCGTAACCCGCATTCATAGTAATCGTCGTACGAATGGCCAAGGTGGCCACCTTTACATTTTCAGTTCTTGAAGCCTCTACAAAGACCGCAGATAAGTAGCCTACAAAAGCTAAGAAAGGCACTGCCATTAGCGAGTTTTCCTGGATTAGACTTACTACGAACAGTAGAAAACTGGCATAGCGATAGAGCGTGAAGGCCGTCGGAAATAAGTGGGTGATTTTCAAATTCCCAGGATGCGCTTTTGCCAATAATGGTCGTGCAGCACCAAACCGAAATACTTGACGGCGGAATTGCTTTAATGTCGCACGACGCTTGTGATACACATGCGCTTGTGGAATGAAACGGCTAATGGCGCCTGCCTTCTGCAAACGAAGACTTAGTTCAACATCCTCACCACAAACAAACTCCTCATCGTAACCGCCAACTTCCTTAAAAAGTACTGCCGATATGCCCATGTTAAATCCTCTAGGCTGGTAAGAAGTTACTGATGCAGTACCCCCGCGTATTCCTCCGGTGGTAAGAAATGAGGTCATTGAAAAATTTATGGCCTTTTGAAGGTCTGTAAAATCGGCCGAAGCCGCGTCTGGCCCGCCAAAAAGCGTGGTATCGGGGTACTCGGTCAAGAAGTCGTCAATACCTTTGAGATAGCCGCTTGGAATGATACAATCCGAATCCAAGAAGATGAAATATTCAGCCTCAGCGAGCTCAGCAGCGCGATTGCGCGCATCACTTACAGGGAGAAACTCTTCGTAATAGATTTGGAGCGGCAACGTATTGAAATACTCCCCGAGTACAGGGCGTAACTCATCCCCAGGAGTACCATCACCAAGGATGACTTGGTATTGATCTTTGGGGTACTCGAGCTGCTCCAAACTAGACAGAAATTCCGTAACCTCATCCGGACGCTTAAACGTTGGCGAGATTAAAGCGTACTTCACTTTTGCCATTAGAGGCCAATTTTTTTATCGACGGTATAATCGTGCTTTTTCGTGCTTTCTCGCAGCAATAGTTCTGCGATGAAACCCACGCCAAACAATTGGACACCAATGATATTCAAGGCCAATAAGATGAAGAACAACGGATTCTCGGTAATCAGGCGTGCCTCTACCCCTGCCCCCAAGGCCCAGAGTTTATAGATCCCTAGGTAAGCTAAAAGCAGCGCTGATAGTGCGAACATGAGCGTACCAGCAGCACCAAAGAAGTGCATAGGACGTCTTCCGAATTTTCCAATAACTGCCAAGGTTGCCAAGTCTAAAAACCCATTAATAAACCGATCTAGACCGAACTTTGTAGTACCGTACTTTCTCGCTTGATGCTGTACCACTTTCTCGCCAATCTTGTCGAAACCCTTGTTCTTGGCTAAGAATGGAATGTATCGGTGCATCTCTCCGTATACATCAATGTTGTGCACCACCTCAAGCTTGTAGGCTTTTAGTCCACAATTGAAATCATTCAATTTAATCTTGGAAATTCTTCTTGTGGCAGCATTGAAAAGTTTCGTTGGAATGGTCTTGCTAAGCGGATCGTAGCGCTTTTGCTTCCAACCACTTACTAAGTCGTAGCCGTCCTCTAAAATCATGCGACGCAGTTCCGGAATTTCTTCAGGGCTGTCCTGTAAATCCGCATCCATCGTGATAACCACATCTCCCGAAGCGGCCTTGAAGCCTTGATTCAGTCCGGCACTCTTACCTTGGTTCTTACGGAAGGAAATGGCTTTGACGTTTTCGTTATTACCACGTAATTCCTCTATAACCGCCCAACTATTATCCGTTGATCCGTCGTTGACAAAAATGATTTCATAGGAATATCCTTCCCGTTCCATCACCTTAGCGATCCAATCGGTCAATTCAGGAAGACTTTCATCTTCATTGAATAGAGGAATTACAATACTTAAGTCCAATTTACTCATGCTCCTTCGCTCCCGGTTTTAAAGTACTGGATTGTTCTTTTTCATTGCTGCACCCACGATTAACGCTATGATGGCATTAAACATTACTGAAAATGCAGCACTCTTTAATTGACCTGCAACACCAAACGCATTGCTGCCTTCGATACGCCCAATGATTTGCTCTATTTGCTCATCGCTCATCCCTGATGTTTCGAATCTTTCGTAGGTCGTTTCAATGATCAAGTCCATAGTTTGCACAGCAAACTCAGGGTCAATGATGGAAAACAACAACACGGTAAATGCAGTACCAATTAATGTTGCAACTATTCCAGTAAGGATATAAGTAGAGAATGCTTCCTTAAACGTTGCATATCCTTCATTACTCTGCTTGAATTTTCCCACAGAAAAAATACCGAAACCAATTGCCAAGAAAAACAATACAATCCCTGGCCATGTAGCAGTAAACACCGAAGCATCAACTAAATACGCGTAAAGTATATAGGAGATATTCAGCAAGGCCAAATAGGTCCCGTACTTAATTGCGATTTGTTTCATGGCATCATTCATAAGGCGTTTAATTTGAGTGTTCCACGCAAAGATAACCGAACAGGCCAATAATTTTAGTCAATTCATTGCTTTCTCCATCTTCGGAGTATTAACTTTGCACCGGGCAAGTCTTACACAACCAGCTCCTGATGAATCCCCCAGGGCGGGAACGCAGCAAGGGTAATTGGTCGTAGCGGTGTGATGTAAGTAGCTTGCCCGTTTTTTATGCGCTTATTTTTGAAGTTTAGTGTACTTTTGAGCAACATTTAACAACACAATTTTTCCTCATGAAATTTTTCATTGACACAGCAAATCTTGCACAGATTAAAGAAGCCCAAGATCTTGGCGTTCTGGACGGCGTGACCACCAACCCATCATTAATGGCTAAAGAAGGTATTAGCGGTGAAGAAAACGTACTCGCTCACTACCGCGCAATCTGCGAGATTGTCGACGGTGATGTGAGTGCTGAAGTTATCTCTACAGATTTCGAAGGCATGGTTCGTGAAGGTGAAGCCCTTGCTGCCTTGGACGAAAAAATTGTAGTTAAAATCCCAATGGTGAAAGACGGGGTGAAAGCATTGAAGTACTTCTCAGACAAGGGAATTAAAACAAACTGTACATTGATCTTCTCGGCAGGTCAAGCCTTGTTGGCGGCCAAAGCAGGAGCTACTTATGTGAGCCCTTTCATTGGTCGTTTGGATGATATTTCTACTGACGGTCTAGGGTTGATTGAGAGCATTCGTGTAATCTTTGACAATTACGGATTTGATACAGAAATCTTGGCTGCCTCAGTACGTCACCCAATGCACATCATCGAATGTGCACAAATTGGTGCAGATGTGATGACAGGTCCTCTAAGCGCTATCGAGGCTTTGTTGAAACACCCATTGACGGATATTGGTCTTGCGAAGTTTTTGGCTGACCACGCCAAAGCGAACGGCTAATCCAACAGATATTGAAAAAGTAAAGCCCTGCAATTGCGGGGCTTTTTTTATTTTTGATTAAACCGATTTAGGCATGATCTACACACTTTATCCGGACAGTATTGACCAGAAGAAAATACAGGAATGCGTTGCACGCCTTACGGTAGGTGAAATAGCCATTATTCCAACCGATAGTGTTTATGCCGTTGTAGGTGATTTTATGAATGTCAATGCATTAAAAAAGCTTGCTGACATCAAAAAAGAATCAGTAAAAGAGGCAGAGTTCTCCTTCTTATTCACCAACCTAAGCCAAGTATCTCAATACACTCAAAGTGTAGGCGGCGCTACCTTTAAGTTCATGAAGCAATGCCTGCCCGGACCGTATACCCTGGTGCTAGAATCGAACATTACCCTCGCAAGAAAACTTGGGCAGAAACGGAAGACCATTGGTGTTAGGTTACCAAATAACGGCATTGTACAAGCACTAGCAGAAGCCTTGGGACGCCCTTTAGCATCAGCCTCTCTTCACCACGACGATGAAGTACTCCAATATCCTACCGATCCGGAAGAAATCATTGCCAACTATGCGGATAAGGTTGACTTTGTGATTAATGGCGGCTGGGGCGATAATATCCCGTCAACTGTCATTGATCTTACCACAGCATCCCCTACTCTAATCAGAGCGGGAAAAGGCGATGTTGAGATTCTTGAATAAGTCGTCGTACCTGGTTGCGGTCCAGTTTACCGCTTTCTAAAAACGGTAGTTTATTTGCACTGAGCATGAATTTCGGCTGTTTATTTCGAGGCACATCTTTCAAGAGCTTTTTTACTCTGCTTTCAGAAATTCTCCCTTCAACAACGATAACAACCGCTTCGCCATACACCTCATCTGCTATCGAAGATACACAGACAACGCAGCCGTTGGAATGATAATGCGATTCAAGAACAGCCGGGTGAATCTTGAGTCCACCGGAGTTAATTACATCGTCAAGTCGTCCGATAAATTCAAAGGAACGAGCATCAACGAGACGCACTAAATCATTGGTTTGTAATTCTTTAACACCTAGATGAGGTGCATCAATTACCAATACACCTTCTCTAGTAGTAAATAGAACACCGTCTACTGCCGAATACACTTTTTCCGACAAAGATCGAAGAGCCACATGTGAAGCTGTCTCGGTCATTCCATAGCCCACGTAGAGATTAATTCCGTCCACAGGCGCTATATCACCAACGGGCGCTCCTCCTAAAAGTATGGCTCCGCTAAAGTCGCGCAGCGCATCATTTTGCATCGCTGCCTTAAACTGCGCAGGTGTACAGGGAAGAAAATCCACATTAGGAATTTCTTTTACGACGAGCTTGGGCGGCAACAAGTGTAAGGTCAAGCCACCAATGAGCGCCCTAACAAGCATCATACTCCCACCAATGAATTGAGCAGGCAGAATAAGTGCAGCACTCGCTCCAGGTTTCAAAGAAAAATGGTCCAAGGTTCTTTTCGCGGAAGCCTCTAAAACGGTTTTTTGGTGGGCAATTATTTTTGGAAGTCCCGTACTACCACTAGTATGAAATTCCATTTCATTTCGCGTCGATATAAAATCAACGATCTGATTTTGAACTTTTTGAAGCCAATCTGGGGCCGATTTTACAGCCAATATTTCCTGGAGAGAATACTTCCTCTGCTCAAATACAAATATGGTCTGCTCGTATGAAGCCAATTAGGTACAGTTTTTGTTCATTGTGGTCGCGATGTCCAAAATTAGAACATTATTGCTATTGATTTTGATCACGTGTTCGACAACATTGTCAGCATCCGTGATCTCACACGGCCAACACTGGATTACGGTCATCAGTAAAAACAGTGGTCAACCCGTTGAAGGGGTCAGTATTACAGTCAACAATAGCTATATAGCAACTACCGGACCCTTAGGCCGTGTTCTTATTAGTGACCTTCATGAAGAAGATGTAGTTTCCTTCTTCCATACCTCATATGCCCCACGTCACTATAACTTTAAACAATTGCAGCGTGCGAATTTTGAAGTTGGGCTCTACGAAAGTGTGCTAAATATTCAAGAGGTCGTCATCAAGGCCAATAGAATGGAAGCCGACTTCAAGCACAACCCACAAGAAGTAAGAACCATCAGCGCCAAGCGCATGAACAGTCAATTCATTGGGAGCAGCGCAGATGCCCTTAGCCTTGACCCTAACGTCTTTATTCAAAAAAGTCAAGCCGGAGGTGGATCGCCTATGATTCGTGGTATGAGTACCTCACGCGTCTTGATACTCATTGACGGCATGCGATTGAACAATGCCATTTTTAGAGCTGGAAATGTGCACAATGTCATCAGCCTAGATCCATTAAGTATTTCTGATATGGAGGTAAGTCTTGGGCCAGGATCGGTTTTACACGGCTCAGACGCCCTTGGCGGCACCATGCACATTAACACCTACGACGCACACTACGGGGATAGTAGCGAAGTACTTCAAAGCTTAGTCTACGACTTTAGCAGCAACAACGCTCAGCTCACACGTCGTCCAAACTTCAGGATAAACTACGGCGGGCTAAACTGGGCCGGTATGACTAACATCACCTACAGCCAGTACAGCGATGTGCGAATGGGGGCACGTATTTTTTCTTGGACACCAGCAAATTCAGTAGAGAATTACTTGGCCATGTGCGAACCAATCACGTTCGCCAATCTCGATACGCTTCGCAAACCGATGGATCCCCTAATTCAGCCAAAAACAGCCTACGACCAAAGAAACTTCACTCAGAAATTGAAGTTTAGAGTTTCAGAAACCAGTGAACTAAAATTCGGGCTATACTTCAGCATGCTTTCTGATGTAAACCGCTACGACAGATTCATTGAAACTAAGAACGGTTCTCCGCGTTACGCGTGTTGGAATTATGGTCCACAAATGTGGTCGATGGCAACTGTGGCCTACGAAGACCGCAAAAGCACCGCATTGTACGACCGTATAAAATGGGCTGCTGCCCTTCAGGGATACCAAGAAAGCAGAGATGTAAGACGCTACAGAAGCCCGGCAGGTCGCGTTCAGACAGAATTGGTCCGTATGGCCCAGGGCAATGTTGATGCGACCAAGAAGTTCTCGGAAAAACTCAGCATGAGCTACGGTGCTGATTGGAACCTGAACCTCATTCAAAGCAGTGCCTACCATTATGCTGCATCGAACACAGATAGCACCTGGCAGGCTCAGTCTAGATATGCTGACGGTTCACGATGGTCTAGTTCAGCAGCATTTATAAGCGCCCTCTATAACCTCAACCAAAACCTTTCAATCTCAGGTGGAACCCGTCTGAACCACATTCATATGTTCACCCCGATCCGATTCAATGGATTCAACCACGATGCTACTTGGAATTTCCTTGCGCCAAGCGGCTCTATCGGGGCGAGTTACTCAGAGAAATCATTCAAATACTTCCTCAACCTAAGTACCGGCTTCCGTGCCCCTAACGTCGACGATGCTTCGAAGGTGTTCGATTCACAGCCTGGAGCTGTCGTTGTTCCCAACCTTGATTTGAGGGAGGAAAGGCTCTACAGTGCAGAGATTGGTATGAAGCACCTTCTTGGCAAGCATTTGGTTTTGGACGCTAGTTTCTACTACAGCTATCTAGACAATGCCATGATTCGCGCTCCATATACATTCTATAGTCTGGACAGCGTCATGCTCGACAGCATGATGTACGAGGGTGAATGGTCGCAAATCTTAGCCGTTCAAAACTTGGATTACGCGACAATCTGGGGCTATCAATTTGGTGTTCGTACCGAGCTCAGCAAAGCACTTTTCTGGACCGTACACTGGTCACATCCATTCGGTATGGACAGTCAAGGGCATGCACTTCGCCATGCGAGTCCGTTCAACGCCACTTCGCAACTTGTCTACCGTAAAAAGAAATGGACGGCTACCCTCACGGGACGCTACAACGGCGAGATGAGCCACGACGAATTAAGTTTTAGTGAGCGAGGTAAAACGCACATCTACGCGATCAACGAGAATGGTCAAACGTATTCACCACGCTGGTACACATTGAGTCTAATGACCAATTACGAATTTAACAAGAACATTCTTCTTCGTATTGGTATTGAAAACATCATGGATGCTCAATACCGCCCGTATTCGTCTGGAATTGTTGCGCCTGGACGTGGTGTATTTATTGGCCTCAGAGGATCGATTTAATCGCGCTCAGATCCCAGTCTTCATTCATTCTTCCTGAAACTTTTAGCGTTCCTCCGCGAACTTCATAGGGTCCCGGAATATTGTTGGTAAAGAGACTGCCTGTTCCCAAGCCTTGAGGGATAGAGATTCCCTTGGTAAATGCCCATTGTGCAATGGCATTTAGACCAACATTACTTTCTAGGGCCGAAGTGGCCCACCATCCTATGCCTTTGCTCTCAGCGAGAGATATCCACCTATCAGCACCTCGCCAGCCGCCAATAAAACTTGGCTTAAGAATGATGTATTGTGGTTTGACAGTATCCAAAAGTTTTGATTTTGCTTCTGGGTCAATCACACCAATTAAACTTTCATCTAAAGCAATTGGAATATGCATTTGCTCTGCTGCTATGGCGAGCTCCTGATCACGCCCTGCACGCAGCGGCTGCTCTATGGAATGCACCTCGTGTTCTGCTAAGAACTTACTGACCTCAATGGCTTGTCCAAGCTCAAAAGCGCCGTTGGCATCTACACGAAGCTCTAATTCTTCGGGGGGAAATTCCTTTCTGAGCGCAGTGAGTATGGATTGTTCCTGACGCCAGTCTATAGCGCCTACTTTCATCTTCAAGGTGGTAAATCCTTCTGAGAGACGCTTGGAAACTTGGTCACGCATAAATGCCAGATCACCCATCCAGATTAATCCGTTGATGGGTTGTGAAGAATGTCCGGAAGTAAATGAAGATGCGAAGTGCTCGAAGCCGTTATTTAAATGGCTGAAGGCCTGCTCTAAGGCAAATTGAATACTAGGAAATTGTGCATTGGCTTCATATAATTCCTCGAGGCCAAGATTAATATTTTTACACGTCCAAGCTATCTGACTTTCTAGCTCGGGAACATCGTCGTAGGACAAACCTCGCAAAACACCAACCTCTCCTAGGCCCACTTTACCATCGAAATGTATGGCGATGAAAAAGCTCTCTTTTTCCGTGAGTACGCCTCGTGAGGTGCCTCCTGGAATTTTAAACTTTAAAATATGAGAGCAGTATTTCGCATTCATTAGAAGAAGAAACTCGTTGAAGTAGTTATACAATACAACAACGCAGTTAACGCTAAAGGTTTAAGCAAGGCGTCATAATCTTCTGGTGTATCGGCAGTCGAAAACTTTTTGAATTGACCCCGAAGCACAAATTGAAATACCATGTGCGCGACGATGGGGTAATACCCGCTCATTTTTATGCTGGCCACAATGGAGAATACTAAACTCAATACAATCGATGTTATGAGTAGCATTTTGAAATAGCCTCGGCTCCATTTTTCGCCGTAACGAACGACCAGTGTATGTTTTCCGTGCTGTGCATCCCCTTCTCTATCGCGTAAGTTATTGCAGGTTAAAACGGATGCGCTCATCGCCCCTGCTACCAGCGCAGGTAGAACATCGATAACATGTAACGTTCCCGTTTGAAGCGCTGAAGATCCCATTACACCCACCAAACCGAAGAATAGAATCACAAAAAGATCACCTCCACCCCAGTAAGCGTAGGGGTTGCTGCCCAGGGTGTATGATCTAGCTGCCCAAACAGCCGAAACATTCAATATCATGAAAAGATAGAAATAAAGGGTACCGTTGAAGGCCATGTGCACCAAGGCGCTACCGGCAATCAATGAGAGAAGCGTAAAAAGATTGGTCGCAAGGCGCATTTGGGATATGCTTATAAGTCCAGAGGCTACGGCACGTTGTTCTCCACGCTTATTATCGTCTGTTCCTTTGATACCGTCCCCAAGATCGTTGGCATAGTTGGATAGGACTTGGTAAGAGAAGCTGGTCAACAAAGCGAGTCCAAATAATTCGATGGAAAACGAATCGGTATGCAAGTAACCTAGGCCACTCCCTAGTATTATGACAGCAAAAGCCAAAGGCAAGGTTCTCAACCTTGCAGCCGCAACCCAATGACTAAGCTTTGCCATGTTCTTGAATAATTTTTAACGCCCTTAGATTCATGGACTGTTCTGTTTTGAACTCAATAAGGGTCAATCCATTTACCGTAGCAAGTGCCGTGGCCAATTCCTGTTCATTTTGAACACAAACGTGAGCCACATTAAAAGCCCTTACTAAAGACTCTAAATCTACATGCTGCACGTTAGCAAAAATCTTACGTGCTTCCGCTCCAGTAGTAGCGGTACCAGGGAGCCAATCAAAGATCCCGCCGATACCGTTGTTCAACACACAAATGGTAAGATTTTGAGGCAATTCCTGCGCATACAACGCATTATGGTCGTACAGAAAGCTTTGATCTCCTAAAACGACCGTGTGCTTGCGCATTGGATCCGCCAAAGCGGCGCCCATCGCGGTGCTTAAACTACCATCTATACCCGCACCCCCTCGGTTGCCAAAGAGTGCTAAGCGTTTTGGGAAATAATTAAAATAGCGTGCTACAGAACTATTGCCCAAATGCAGTACCGAAACATCATCAAGGTGGTCCACAATACCACGAAAAGCCGCAGCATCTGACCAAGGGAGCGCAACTTCGGGACGTTTATTTTGTGGAACTTGAATAAAATTCGTGGCAGATTTCCAACGTTGCAAGAGGTTTGGAGAGAATCGTAAATGTTCAACATTGGTGTCCAATACGTCCCAGCATTGAAACGTATCAACATGAACATGTTTTTGAATACCTAAGCTTCGTAAATATTGCTTTGGCTTTTTATTGATCCATTGCCCGCCAATACTCAACACCGCGTCGGGTTTTACTTCCAACAACGCCTCCATTGGCGCCGTATTCGGATGATCTAGTAGACCGCTCATTGGATCTGCGAAAAGCGTCCAATTAACGCCCTCGTCCAATAGCGAACGAACCATCGCTGATTCTTTTGGCAACAACTGCCCTGCAACAACAGCTACGGATCCAACTTGGCTAAAATCAGGCGATTCTATCGATTCAGGAAGGCCATGCTTCACAAAAGCATCCGTGCTGTATTCCAAATGCATTGGCGCCTGTGCCGGGCCTTGTTCATATAGAGGCTCATCGAATGCGACATTGATATGAATAGGACGCATCTCGAAGTGCATTGCTTGGATAGCATATTGCAAGGTTTCACGAGCTTCGGTATAGCTAGTTTCTTGTTCCAATTGGACACTCGCCGCAACATGCGGCTCATAAAAGTCCCGCTGCACACAGGTCTGCCCCTCGCCTTTATTAATACGGTCTTCCGGTCGGTCGGCGCTCAAAACAATAAGGGGGACATGGGCGTAATAGGCCTCAAGCATGGCAGGATAATAATTTGCCAAGGCACTGCCAGAGGTACAACAAACAGCTACTGGGGCTTTGGTCACTTGACTGCGTCCTAGGGCGTGAAAAGCAGCACTGCGCTCATCGCCGAGAACCATCATTTCAAAGACACCCAAGGCTTCTGCTGCTATGATTAACGGCGCATTCCGAGAGCCCGGTGAGAATACAATGGTCTTAACCCCTGCCTGAGCAAGTGCTTCTAAAGTCCATTGCGCCGCTGCCTTATCTGTTGTCATCGATTTGAATGAGTTCTTTCAGGGCAGAAATCTTATGTTCTGTCTCCATCCACTCGTCCAAAGGTACGCTGTCTTTGGTAATGCCGCCGCCGGCATAAAATTGGACCCCAGATGTAAACCACTGCATACTCCTTAATAACACTGTCGCGTGCACTTGTTGTTCAAATAGACCAAAATATCCCGCATATAACGAGCGGTCGTACCCTTCGAATTGTGCAATGAGTTCTTGCGCTTTTTTCGCTGGAGAGCCGCATATGGCTGGAGTTGGATGCAATTCCTCTGCAAGAGATTTAGAATCCAGCGTTTGGTTGTTCGTGTTTACCCAAGTGAGCAGATGCTCCACGGGTCCCGCATTGAATGTGGTTTGCTTATCCCGGCTAATCTTTCCACCGAAGGCCTTTAGACTGCGATGTACTTCTTTGGTTACAAATTTCTGCTCCTCGAGCTCTTTATTTCCCCAACGGGTGGCATTCTTTAGGCGAGTACCTGCCAAGGACATGCTGCGGTAGCCTTCTTGGGTACTTTCCAACAAAACTTCCGGTGAAGCGCCCATCCACGAACCATATTTAGGATGTTTGATGGCAAACACAGTACATGCTGGGTACGATTTTAAAAGGGCATTGAACGTCTCTTGGGCATTTGCATTGGGACAGTCCCAAAAAAACTGTCGGCTCAATACCACTTTTTGTACCACATGCTGCTGGATCTCTTTGATGGCCGATTGGACCATCTCTTGATATTCCGCAGCTCTTTTTTCTTTCGTTTCGGGTTTCAACTGATTGGCAAAACTTGCCCAGAAATCGTCAGATTCACCTTTGTCCTCTGCAATGTAATAGCTCGCCTCGCTCGAAAACCCACGCAACACGAAGGTGGCATGTTCGGCATCAGAAGGCCGACAATGCAACCTGCGAATATTTTGATTCGGTATCCGAAGGAGTACTTCAAGCATTATTTACGCTGTTTGACAAAATTAAGCAGTTTCACCATCGAGATCAGCTCTCCTTGCTCATTCTCTACTCGAATGTGGTACAAGTGTGAACTTTTTCCGTGATGAATGCATTCAGCGGTTGCGATGAGTAGGCCTGTGCGTGCACTTTTAACGTGATTGGCGGAAATTTCTGCGCCCAGCGCCATTTCTTTTGACGAATCTATGAGCATTTGAGAAGCAGCAGAACCTACACTTTCGGCAAGTGCCACAGTAGCGCCACCGTGAAGAATACCTATGGGTTGGTATACACGCGAATCCACTGGCATTGTGGCAACTAACTTGCCAGTCAATGGATCAGCATCCACATACTTTATGTTTAGAGTCTCCATGAGTGTGTCTTTAACAAGACGGTTCATAGTCTCTAAAACTTGCTCCTTGCTGGGGGTATTTTTCATCAGGGCTAAATTACTATCCAAATATGGTTTATAAAATCGGTTCGAAAAAAACATCAAATGCCTACGAACACTTAAATTTGCGCTCTTAGTGATAACACAAAAAGAGTAAAAATGATTACTGTAACGTTCCCAGACGGAAATCAGAGATCCTACGAGCCAGGCACAACAGCCATGGATGTTGCGAAAAGTATCTCTCACGGTCTTGCTAGAAATATCTTATCGGGCAGCTACGATGGTCAAACCATTGAGTTGAACGATGTATTGACGCACGACGGTACGCTACAGTTTTTTACTTGGAAGGACGCCGAGGGTAAAGAGGCCTTCTGGCACAGTTCTGCGCACGTTTTAGCACAGGCTATTCTCCACTTCTACCCAGATGCACAGTTAACTATTGGCCCAGCCATTGAAAAAGGATTCTACTACGATGTAGATTTCGGGGATGAAAGCATTGGTGAAGGTGATTTTGCGAAGATTGAAAAGCAGATGCTCGAATTTGCTCGTGCCAAATCTGAATTCAAGTTACGTCCTGTTACTAAAGTAGAAGCCCTTGAAGCATATAAGGACAATCCGTACAAAACAGAATTGATCTCAAACCTCGAAGACGGTACCATCACCTTCTGTGATCATGCAGACTTTACCGACCTCTGTCGTGGTGGACACATTCCTCACACCGGGTATATCAAGGCAGTGAAGATCATGAACGTTGCCGGTGCTTACTGGAGAGGTGATGAAAACAACCCTCAGTTGACTCGTGTATACGGTATCTCCTTCCAAAAGGCGGGTGAGCTTAAAGAATACTTGGAATTACTAGAAGAGGCCAAGAAAAGAGACCATAGAAAATTAGGTAAGGAGCTTGAGCTATTCACTTTCTCTCAACGTGTAGGTCAAGGTTTACCGTTATGGTTGCCAAAAGGTGCAGCACTGCGTGAGCGCCTTGAGAATTTCTTAAAGCGTGCACAGAAGAAAGCAGGTTATGACGGTGTGATTACACCTCATATTGGAAATAAAGAACTTTACGTTTGTTCTGGACACTACGCCAAATATGGCAAAGACAGCTTCCAGCCGATCAATACTCCTGAAGAAGGCGAAGAATACTTGCTCAAGCCGATGAACTGTCCACACCACTGTGAGTTGTACAAAGCAACACCAAAATCGTACAAAGAACTCCCTGTTCGCTTTGCCGAATTTGGTACAGTGTACCGCTACGAGCAAAGTGGAGAGCTTCACGGTCTAACTCGTGTGAGAGGCTTTACTCAGGATGATGCACATATTTTCTGTACACCTGACCAACTCAAGGACGAGTTTAAGAATGTCATTGACCTAGTACTGTACATCTTTAAAACATTGGATTTCACGGATTACGTAGCCCAAGTGAGCTTGCGCGATCCTGAAAAACCAGAAAAGTATATTGGATCGGACGAAAACTGGGAAAAGGCTGAAAGTGCCATCATTGAAGCGGCTGACGAGAAAGGCTTGAATACCGTAGTAGAATACGGCGAAGCGGCCTTCTATGGTCCAAAGCTCGATTTCATGGTGAAAGATGCCCTCGGCAGAAGCTGGCAGCTTGGAACTATTCAGGTAGATTACAACCTGCCAGAGCGTTTTGAACTCGAGTACAAAGGCTCAGACAATGAAAGCCACCGTCCAGTCATGATTCACCGCGCACCTTTCGGTTCTATGGAACGTTTTGTAGCAGTACTCCTCGAGCACTGTGGCGGAAACTTCCCATTGTGGTTAACCCCTGAACAAGTAAAGATTTTACCGGTTAGTGACAAATACAATGACTACGCTCAGGAAATAGCACAATTCCTAGAAATTTCCGATATTCGCGCCCTCGTAGATGATCGCAACGAGAAGATTGGCAGGAAGATACGTGACGCAGAAGTGACTAAAATTCCTTACATGTTGATTGTCGGCGAGAAAGAAGCCACAAGCGGGGAACTAAGTGTACGTCGCCACGGCCAGGGAGATTTGGGAACAATGACCCGAGAACAATTTGTAAAAAGCATTGAGGAAGAGATTTCTCAACTTATTGATTAATAGAAGTTTAACTAAAACAACCGAACACTGAGAAGAGGTAAAAGAAAGCAGCCGAAAGAGAAACTGGCCGCAAATCACAGAACTAACGAACGCATCCGCGTTCCAAAAATTCGCTTGGTAGGTGATAATGTAGAACCTGGTGTCTACGATACACGTCAAGCGCAGCGCATGGCAGAAGACATGGATTTAGATTTGGTGGAAATTTCCCCAAAAGCTGACCCACCGGTGTGTAAAATCATCGATTACAGCAAATTCATGTACGATCAGCGCAAAAAGCAGAAGGAACTTGCTGCGAAGGCTGTGAAGGTGGTTATCAAAGAAATTCGTTTCGGACCGAACACCTCAGATCATGATTACGAATTCAAGAAGAAACACGCTATTGAATTCTTGCAGAGCGGAGCGAAAGTGAAGGCATTTGTCTTCTTCCGTGGACGTTCGATTGTTTTTAAAGACAAAGGAGAAATCTTGTTGTTGCGTCTTGCTCAAGACTTAGAAGAATACGGAAAAGTAGAGCACATGCCATCGATGGACGGTAAGAAGATGAACATCACCATTGCTCCGAAGAAATAGAAGTTACTCCAAATAAATACAGTTGAATCATGCCAAAGATGAAAACTAAATCCAGTGCAAAGAAGCGTTTTAAGCTGACAGGCTCTGGTAAGATCAAAAGAAAGCACGCTTTCAAGTCACACATCTTGACCAAGAAAGCAACTGATCAGAAGCGTCGTTTGACAAAATCTGGTTTGGTTTCTGATTCTGATGCGAAAAACATCAAGAATCAATTGGGAATGAAGTAATTCCCAGAGTTAATTAATTAACCCTGTGCCAGGTAGCTAAACCTTCTTGAAATAGTAGAAGTACCTCTCACAAAAAAATTAAAATTTATGCCACGTTCAGTAAATGCTGTTGCTTCAAGAGAGCGCAGAAAAAAATTGATGAAGCACGCCAAAGGGTACTTTGGTCGTCGCAAAAACGTTTGGACGGTAGCAAAGAATGCTGTTGAGAAAGGTCTTCAGTACGCTTACCGCGACCGTAAAAACAAAAAACGCACGTTCCGCGCATTGTGGATTCAGCGTATTAACGCTGGTGCACGTATGCACGGTATGTCTTACTCACAATTCATGGGTAAGGTGAAAAAAGCGAACATTGAATTGAACCGTAAAGTCTTGGCAGATTTAGCCATGAACCACCCGGAAGCGTTCAAAGCGATCGTTGATAAGGTGAAGTAATAA
>Ga0181552_10001172_pt1 | contig 19922 bp, 34 predicted proteins | sample 011ome_18_FD_130583 | JGI IMG/M metagenome (GOLD analysis project Ga0181552, IMG submission 130583) | Coastal salt marsh microbial communities from the Groves Creek Marsh, Skidaway Island, Georgia - 011501BT metaG (megahit assembly) | ecosystem: Environmental > Aquatic > Marine > Intertidal...
ATACAACATTCTATTATGATGGAAGTGAAAGCGGTGGTCATTATGCTAACTTAGATATACATGGAAGTAATAATAATGTTGTAGGTTGGCAAGCAAACTCAGGTAATGGCGCTCACACATATAATCAATTAATCTTTAGTAGTTATAATGATGTATATGTAGAACAACGAGGTGATGGTGCTAAAACATTAAATCTTACTATTAGCAATGATGGTAATGATGTAGAAGTAATTCAAAAAAATACAGGGCATACGGCATCAATTAACTTATCAGGTAGTTATGGAACTACATTAAATCTTTTACAACAAGGATATACATCACAAACTTATTCACTTTCACAAAACTGTTTAACTGTCGGTGGTTGTTCGGTATCAGTTACACAAGGAAATTAATGGAAATAACAAATGAAGCAATTAAAAAACTTATTGAAAAAACTCAGGGAGAATATAATATCATACGCATTGGTGTCACTGGTGGTGGTTGTGCTGGGTATGAATATATTTTTGATTACGAATCCGAAATACATGGTGATGACCACGTGTTCGACTATGGTTCATTCACTGTCGTCATCGACAGCAATTCCTTGCCTTACTTATCTGAAGCAACCTTAGATTATATTGTAATGGGAATTAATGAATCATTTAAAATACTTAATCCAAAAGAAACTGCATCGTGTGGATGTGGTGTTTCAGTAGGATTTTAAAATGAAATATATATTAGTATTATATTTTTTAAGCGGAGAAACTGTATTAGATTCTGCAGCCGTCAAAGCATTTGAAACACAAAATCAATGCGAAGCTTTTATTGAGAAAGAAGGTATGAAAAAGATGGATATCTATATAAAATATTATAGAGAAAATAAAGATAAAATGAAAGGCGATGAATTACAATTAACTTTAAAATGCCATAGGATACTTCCTAAATATTTGGTATAACACAGTATAACACTTTATGAAATATTTAACTTCAATTTGGACAACAATAATCTTAGGTATAACACTTTTAGGAGTCCGAATAGCAGACCCTCAATTATTAGAACAATTTCGTTTAAGCTTATTCGATCAATATATACAATCAATTCCAGTAGAGCAATCTAATGATATTGCATTAATTAATATAGGCGAATCATCATTAGAACAATATGGTCAATATCCTTGGCCAAGACAGAACTATGCACAAATGATATCTGATTTGCGTAATGCAAATGCTGGGATGATTGGATTTACGATAATGTTTCCAGAAGCAGATAGGTTTGGAGGCGATGAAGTTTTTGGTTCTTGGATTAATGGTAATGGTATTATACTATCACAGGACGCAGATGAAAATGGGCGAAGCACAAAAGCTCCTTATGTAGGCTATGCAACATTTGGTTATTCAGGTGATATACTAGATCTTACTTATCGATATAAAGGATTAGTAACTAATATAGAAGAATTAGAGAAACATGCATGGGGAGTAGGATTATTAAATGGAGCTCCAGAAGTAGATAATCAGACAAGAAGAATACCATTAATGTCACAAGTCAATGGTAATATATATCCATCATTTGCTCTTGAAACTGTACGAGCATTACAAAATAAGAAATCATATACCGTTAAATTAAATGAAACGGGAATAGAATCTATTATACTAAGACCGTTTATTATACCTACTGATGAAAGAGGAAGTATATGGTTGAAATGGAATACTCAATTTGAGAGTTATAATTATGGAGAACCTTTACCTGATTTAAAAGGAAAGACAGTAATAATTGGTGTTACGGCCAAAGGTATTGTACCTCAGATTACAACTCCATCTGGACTTCTATATCCTCATCAATTACAGGCAAATGCTCTTCAGACGATAATATCTGATGCTCCGATATCTCGTCCTCAATGGACATTTGCTGCTGAGTTAGGAATGATTCTAATTGGGAGTCTGCTGATAGTACTGTCAGTCTATTATCTCCCAATACTGATTGGGCTTGTATCCTTCGTCGGCTCCGCTGCTGCTGTAAGCTACGCTTCCTATTACGCCTGGTACGAATTTTCTATACTCCTCGATTTATCAGCTTCTCTAATAATATATATACTTTTACTCACCTCAGCGAGTTTCAATAATTTCTATAAACAATTTGTTTTACGACAACAGATAAAGAAACAATTTGGTACATATGTATCTCCAGACCTAGTCAAACAATTACAGAAAGACCCATCACTTTTAAAGCTTGGTGGAGAAAGAAAAGAAATGACATTTATGTTTATGGATATATGTGGCTTTACTCCAATATCAGAACATTATAAAAACAATGATGACCCAGAAGGACTTGTAGTTCTTATAAATAATTATTTAGATACCATGACTAAAATTGTTCTTAAGAATGGTGGAACAATCGATAAATTTATGGGTGATTGTATCATGGCATTTTGGAATGCCCCATTACCCTGTGAAGATCATGCAGATAAAGCCGTTCAAACATCATTGGAGATATGTGATGCTGCTGACAAACTTATACAACAGCTTGAAGAACAAGGTCTACCTAGGATTGATATTGGGATTGGTATCAACACAGGCACTTGCATCGTTGGAAACATGGGATCCGAAGAGCGGTTTGACTATTCCGTTATTGGAGATGCCGTCAACCTTGGGGCTCGACTCGAAGGACAAACGCGCAATTATGATGGGGTTAGAGTGTTGTTGGGACCAGAAACATATCAACAATGTCCGACTAGAACATTCACTGAAATCGATCGAATACTCGTCAAAGGTAAATCTGAAAAAGTTACGATTTACAGTCCAAAATAATACTCAAGTATATTATTGGTATGCATTAAATATATTAGATGTGTATACCACTTACGATGGACTTGGATCAAGCGATCAAGTTATGGAAATAAATCCATTACTTGGAGAAAGACCTTCCTTAAGTAAAATCATAACTTTTAAATATATAGCAAATTATTATATTGATCCTCATCAATTAAATTACGATCATCCTCGACTCTTAAAGGAGTTAAATATGGTCATGTCTCTGGTAGTTTTAAATAATAGATACGTCAAAACTAAAATAAATTAAAAAAAACTTAGCACTAAAGTGTTGATGTTTCTGAAACAACACTATAGTCACATGCCAAACAACACTTTTCTGTCAATTATTTTCAAAAAAACGTTTACAATTACTCGAAACTAGTGTATAATAGTAAGTATATATTAAAGGATAAGGAGAAAATATATGGCTTACAATGTAATCGCAAAAGCAAACTCAGAAAAAGGGCACTACAGTGCAAGAAAAATCGTTACATATTTCAGAAACAAGTTGGGATATGATTTAGTTCCAGTCCAAGGACAATACAATAAATATTGGTTCAGAGCTGTTTATAAAAAAGGTGAAAGATTCGACTTTGTTAATGGACCTAAGTATTTTAAATTAGTAGTTAATATGAACGATTTTGGTATTGAATCTGGTGGCGATATTAACGGATGGCAGTTTGCTGGAAAAATCAGAACTCAATTAAAGGAGGCTTCATAATGGATTGGGGTTTCATACAAGGGTTGGCTTTATTTGCATTGCCAGTAGTATTAAAAGTTTTAGGAGTATCGTAATGAAAATTATATTTGACGTCGACGGAACCTTAATGGACGTCGAGCACAGAAGAAAATTTGTTGATGGAAGTCAACAAGTAGACTGGCCAGCTTTTGAAGCTGCTACAGTCGATGATACAAGACATGAGCATATCTTTGAAATAGCTGAATGCTTAAAAGATGGTGGTCATTCAATTGTTATTGTATCAGCTCGTAAAGAGTATCAAAGAGAAATAACTGAAAAACAATTATCAGCAACAATGGGTGTCTTTTGGGATTACTTGTTTATGAGACCAGATGATAGCTACGAGCCAGATCATGAGTTTAAATCAAGAGTCTTAGCTGAGTTAATCAAAGCTGACTGGAAACCTGATATGGTTTTCGATGACAGAAATCAAGTTGTTGACATGTGGAGAGCAGCTGGCATCCCATGTTTACAAGTAGCACCAGGAAATTTTTAAGGAGTAAATTATGGCAGAAAGAATAGAAGTGTTGGTTCAATTAGTAAAAGAACTTACTGAAAAAATTGAACAACAACAAAGTACAATTGATAGGATTGAAAGTCTTGTCGATGAAATTGACAATAGAGTATAGTATGGGTAAACTGAGACAGTGGTTTAGAAGATGGCTTGATCGTCAGATTGAGCTATCTTTTCAGCGCACAGCAAATAGACAGTTCGACAAATCGAAGGTAAAATACCGTAACAGAGACAATACTTGAAGAGAAATGTTACAGTTGTGTTACAGTTGTGTAACAATTGTGTAACAATTCACAAAATCCCTTTACATTGTCTCCCAACTAGGGTATAATATACATATAATTCAAGATAAGGAGTAATTATGAAACAAGCAATCAAGCTAATTAACCAAATCGACCAAATGGAAGATTTGAATGTGATAATCGAAGTTGTAAGAGCAAAACAAAAATCTCTTAGAGCTTCTCTTATAGCTGCTAAAAAAGCAGCTTTTGTTGTTGGCCAAATAGTCAACATAACTTCCAGAAAAGGCAGCTTAACTGGAACCATTGTAAAACTCAATCGTACAAAAGCGGTTGTTGAAATCGATGGCAGAGAATTTAACTGTCCAATCTCTATCATGGAGGTTGCGTAATGAATAAATTAGTAATCAATACACAGTACCTAGAGAACTATGGTACAAAAGAAAACCCTTACATGAAATTCAAAGGTGGCAACACTTATGTCATGGACAACTGTGGCGATCTAGAACAAAATCAAGTTGCTACAATTGTTGCACAAGTTAAACCTTACATCACTACTGATTTAATTAGGTCAAATGGTGGTTGTGAGGAATACATTATTGATGTTTCTGTTATAGGACAACGTCTAGACGTTGATGGTGGATTAAATGCACCTACTACATTTCATATTGTTGATGGTAAAGTTAACTTTATGAGAATCACTGATAACCGTGAAGATGGTTGGATGAAAAAAGAAATCTTAGAAAAGACTGAGACTTGGACTCATGATCAAATGGGTTACAGTCGTTTAAATTACAAAGTTTCTTACTTAATGGAAGATGGCGATTTCTGCGATACAGATGCTGAGCTTAAAGCTTGGTTTGCTATCAAGGAGGTAGCGTAATGGAAAGATATTTAGTCACCGCAGAGTTTTATGTATATGCTGAAAATGATAAAGACGCTAAAACTCGTATAGGTAATATTCAGTATGAACAAAGAATGCAATATGACAATCAATATTGCGCAACAAGATTAGAGTCAGCTCCATTTGGTGGCGGCTTTTCAGATAAAAATTTAATAGAAGGAGAAATACTGTGAGTAAATCATTTGAACAACTAAAAAAACAATTGAATCAATTTAAAGAAGAAAAAGAGATGCAGGATATTATTGCTAATCTTGATGCACGAAAAGCTGCTATCAAAGAGTCTCAAAGATTGACTAAGCAAGTTAAAAAAGCTGGTAAGCAATCACCAGGTGGACTTGATTGTTTTAAAGAAGAAAATATGTATCATAGCGAAAAAGACATTGGTCGATATCTCGAAGGTACATCTTATATGGATGCATTTGAAGCATCTAAGCTAGACCAGGAGTGGAACTAATGAGTAATATTACAAGAAAAGCCATAGCCTTACGAAAAGCTCGTGATAGAGCTCAAGATCCAGATTTTAAATTAATTTGGGAATCTAAGTTACAAGAACTTATTAAAAAAGCAGAAAGAGGAGGATCACAAAGTGAGTCAATACAGTGATAGAGTAGAAAGACAAAAGCTTTTATTAGAAGCAGAAAAATGGTCTCAAACAATTAAGAGCTTACATGCGCATTCAATGGATTCTATGTGGTATGATACACGACCACAAGATACTGAAGACGGAAAGTTTGTAACTGATATCCAATATTATTCAGGTCTTGTTAAAAGAGAATTTGCTGATGGAGACTATGTTTATCTTGGCGAAGAGCTAAAAGGCGAAGATCTTATTAACGAGTACATAAGAAATAATTAAAAATAATTCACAAAAACAGTTTACATTAGACTGAAACTATGGTATAATATACATATGAAAGAATACTTAATCGAAACAAATAGACATAACGGAGGTATACAAAAAGTATACAAATTTCCAAATGGATATGGAGCTAGTGTAATACAACACAGAGGCTCATATGGATATCAAAAAGGTCTATGGGAAGTCGCAGTATTATTTCATGGTGAACTTTGTTATGATACTGAAATCACTGATGATGTTTTAGGACATCTTAATGATCCAGAGGTTGATAACATTTTAGGAAAAATATTTAGATTATGAAAAAAATAAAAAGAAGTCCAGTGAGTACTCTAACTCATTCAACACGAGAAGTCGCAATTCATTTCCTTGCCTGGAGAGAAGCACAAAAAAACAAATCAATGATTGGACATAATGGAGGTCCTAAGTAATGGGTGCGACAAGTTTTTATATGGGATCACTTAGGTATTCACCTTGTGGTCGTAAAAGAAAGAATCATGCATTAAATCCAGTTAAAAAGAAAAGACCTGAGTTTAAAGCATATAAACCTACTCAATCAACCTTAGATAAACTAAGAGAAGAGCAGGCAAAACAATATAAATCAATTATGGAAGATTACATGCAAAATGGCAACTATCCAGAAGCTGATACAAGAAAAAAAGAATCACCAGTCTATACAGGGACATTGGTAAAAGGTATTGCAACAATGCATAAGTCAAATGCAGTACCAGTAATCAGTCAGCAAGAGGCTGAAGATATTAGTAAAATGAGGAGAAACTAATGGATGTTTTAATTTACACTGTCATGGCAGCACTTGCTATTGGCGCAATATATTATTTATTTATGGAGAACAACGACGATGTATAATTTTGATGATGTAATGATCAAGCTTGATGATATGGAAAAAAAGATTGATCTTTTAATCGAACGTGGATATACCTATGACTATTATTCAACACATACAAATACAATTAATGGTGCTGAATTTAGAGCTGAAGTCTGTCAAAGAAACGACGGAGTATGGTGTGTAGAAAAATTTATTAATGATAAATTAAAAGAAATGACACCAATGGGTATGCATAGTGAATCATATGCTGAAGATGCAGCAGAAAATTTTGTATTCCAAGTAGGAGTTAATTAATCAAAGGTCAGGGCTCATCAACGCAACTCCTTATCACCCGCGGAGTCTTGACCACCTTTATTAAAAATAATCGTTTACATTTGATAAGATCTATGATATAATAGATATATAAACATGATTAAGGAGAAATATGGCAGTTAGAAAAAAGAAAAGAGGACCAAGTTTAGACGATAAGTATCTTGGACCAGAACCAATTTATACAGCAGAGTCTAAATTTACAAGTTCAACTTGGACTTACGGTGCTCAATGGTATAATTACTTTTATAAAACTAAAGATTATATGCCAACAACATATCAGTTTGCCGCTGATGTAATGGGATATAATAAAAATAAAATATCAGTACTTAAAAGACTAAAAGACTGGAAGTTTATGAAAGTCAATAAGATTATTAAACTCTATTACAGAGGATTTCAATATGAAGATGATAAAATTGAAATGTGTAAAGACTTTATTGATGAACTCTATAAAGAAGCATTACTTCTTAAAAAAATAGAAGAAAAAGAAAAGAAAGCAGTAGTTGTTATTACTCCAGCTGAAAGAACAAGAAGAAAAGTTTTAGAAACTATCTATCACGATTGGGATAGAGTTATTGTTGAAGGTTGGTTTGAAGGAGATTTTAAACAAACTTTTAGTTGTTATAATAGATTTAAAGGACATGGCTTAAAAGGTAATGCAATTAATATGTTTAAAGAGTTACTCTTACCAGAGTATGAAAATATTAAAGCCGCATACGAAAAAACATGCGATGATTGTATTGAAGGCTATTCACATATCTCTAAAGGAGATAAAAGAAAAATGATGAAGCAATTTGAAGAAGTGTTTGATGACTTAGAAAAACTACGCTCTTCATTTAAAGCAACAAAGCTTCCAAGAGCTAAAAAGGTTAAAGCTTCAGATCAACAAGTTGCTAAACTCAAATATTGTGAAGAAGACAATGATGTTAAACTTACATCAATTAATCCAGTTATGATACCAGGTAAAAATAAGCTATATGTATATAATCGTAAGAATAAAAAATTAATTGAATATACAACATCATCAGTATCAGGATTTGAAATATCAGGTACATCAATTAAAAACTTTGATAAATCATCTCGTCAAGCAACATTAAGAAAACCTGATGAAATATTACCTATGATTATAAATAAAACAGAGAAACAGATCGAAAAGGTTTGGGACTCATTAACTACAAAAATAAGTCAACCTGCAGGTAGAATTAATGCTGACTGTATTTTAATGAGGACATTTTAATGTCAGATAATCCATTAGAACAAAAGATTATGACTAAGAAGAGATTCTCAGCAGCTGTTGAGCATCTTGTTGCAAATAACAATATGTCATATATAGATGCAGCATCTTATGTTGTAGAAGAACGAGCTATGGATTATAAGAATATGAAAAAGCTTTTAACTGATTCTCTCAAACAGAAAATCGAAGAAGAAGCAGCAAGCTTAAATCTTATTAAAGTCAAACGAGGTAATAAACTACCTCTATGAATGATCCTTTTGAGTCTTACAAATTATATAACGCGCTTAAACTCCATTTCGAAACAGATGGATATGATGCGATTAAATATCATTTTAAGACTTCAGTAAAACCTACATCATTTTTTAAACGAAAGGATAAGTTCTTTTTTGCCAAGTTAGCAAAGACATATGAGAAGGAATTAAAAGAATTCTATATTGCTAACTTTAAAAATGATGTTAAGTATGTCGGTGATATGCTTAATGAGGGTGGAGAAAAATATTATAGAGACCATAAAAAAGTTATGGAATCTTTAACGTATCAGTTTCAAACTGATATAAATAAACTTAATGATATGGATGTGACATTTGATTCTCTTTTAGAAGCAGAAGATAATAATCATCCATTGATTATAAAGCTTTGGATGCAAGAAGAAATACTCTTAGAAACAGTAGTCATCTTGGATTCAATACTTGGTTTTGTAGAACGTGAAAATAAAAAGATTACGGACACAATTATTTGGCCGGACATCTATCGTAAGATAATGAAATACAAACCATTCGTAAAGTTTGATCGAAATAAATGTTTAAATTTATTGAAAGAAACCTTTACAAATGCCACGTAATGTGGTATAATATATTATGTATAAAGTGGATAATTCAGTAATACAGTGTAAATACAGGAGAAATATATGTCACTAGAAAATCTAAAGAGCATGCGAGGCTCGTCAATCGACAAACTCGTAAAAGCAGCAGAAGCGGTATCAACAGCAAAAACAGAATCTAATTCTTATGAAGACGATCGTTTTTGGAAACCGACGAGAGATAAAGCAGGAAACGGTTATGCCGTAGTCAGATTCCTACCAGCCAAAGAAGGTGAAGATCTTCCTTGGGTAAGGTATTGGGATCATGGGTTTAAAGGCCCTACTGGCTTATGGTATATTGAGAACTCTTTAACATCTATTGGACAACCAGATCCAGTGAGCGAATCAAATGGTTTACTTTGGAACTCTGGTCGCGATGAAGATAAAGCTCTTGCTAGGGAAAGGAAAAGAAGACTGCACTATGTATCAAACGTGCTCGTCGTCTCTGATCCCGACAATCCTCAAAATGAAGGAAAGGTATTCCTTTATAAGTTTGGTAAAAAGATCTTTGATAAGATTATGGATGTCATGCAACCTCAGTTCGCTGATGAAGATCCAGTAAATCCTTATGATTTCTGGGAAGGCGCTGACTTCAAAATCAAAATCAGAAAAGTAGAAGGGTGGGTCAACTATGACAAATCAGAATTCTCTTCACCAGCCGCATTATTTGATGGCGATGAAGCAAGACTTACTGAAGTCTATGACAAACTCTATAGCTTACAGGATTTCTTAAAGCCTGAAAACTATAAAACTTATGATGAATTAAGTATGAAACTCAATAAGGTATTAGGAGTTACTGCAGGTCATGCACCAGCAGCTGATCCATTCCAAGCTGAGCCAAGTACTCCAGCTCCTACTATGACAGAAGCTGATACATCCTTTCCACCAGCTGATAACTCAGCAGATGAGGATGATACATTAAGTTATTTCGCTAAACTCGCAAAAGAATCTTAATTCTATCGGGGAGCTTCGGCTCCCCACCTTTTTATGTCCTACGAAAACAAAATCCTATATAGTATTGCAAGTATAGAAGATATTAACTTCTGGGCATTACCTAAATGTGGTAACACAACAATCAAATATAAACTTTTAGAACTTTATAATCCTCAAATTATAAAAGAAATACCTTCTGATAATATTAATATGTGGGTACACGGAACTAAGTTAATGGACTATATTACACCGTTCGAAGCAATCTCAAATGGTAAATATAACTTTACTTTTATAAGAAATCCTATTGATCGTTTTATATCAATGTATAAAGACTTTAGTCTTACACGAAAGATGAAAGCATTACATGGAGATTCAATAAATGAATTTATTAGATATTTAGAGAACGAATTATTAGATGAAATAAATGCTAATATTCATTTTAGAAAACAATCATATTTCTTAGAACATTTTAATGGAGATATATTTGATATTGATGATTATACTTCAGAAAAGCATAATATAAGAACAATGAATATAGAATTAAATACTCAACAAGAAAAACGTATTAAGTATCTTTATTCAGATGATTATAAGTATTTTGATTCAGTTAAAGATATAACTAAATTTTTTATCGATTAGAAAGTCCTGCTGCAATAGTATCTGGAGCATCCATATTACCTACTATAATTGTATCACCCGCTCTATTTGATGTATTACTTGCAGTGACTGCACTTATGATATCTGACTTAGTAGTAGCTGCGGCTCTTTCTTCTGATTTTAATTCAGTTGATGCTTGGTTAAGCTCTTCACTTTGTTTACTGGCTGCAGTTTTCATTTCTTGATTTTCAATTGCTGCGTCTACGCCTGTATCTATTTTAATACCGTCCTTAAATGACCTAATACCTGCAGCAATATCATCGCCTTTAAATGGTATCTTCTCAGCTAATTTAGCTAAACCTTCTAATAATAATCTAAATGGTAATGTTAATGTATTCATTAAAGTACCAAATACAACTTTTAGCATTCTACCCCAGTTAAATGAACCTGTTTCGTCGTTCATTGCATCAAAGAAACCGAATATGGTATTTTTAAGTTTATCAAATAAATTACCAATTAGTTCAGCAATACTAAATGAGGCAAGTGTTTCGGAAAAGTTTTCAAAGCCAAGTTTACCTGCAACCCACGCAATACCAGATTTTAATAAATCAAGTGGTATACCAACAAGTCCTACAACAGCACCTTTAATACCACCAATCACTCCGGCAAATACTTTGGATATGAGTCCGCCTTCTTGTTTTGTAAATCCATCAATAGCTCCTTTAATCGCATCAACGGCTGTCATTAAAATAGTAAGAGGTAAGAATAATCGACCTAATGTTCTACCAATACCTTGGAATACAGAAAAAGTACTCTTTAAGAAATTACCCAATGTTTTTAATACGCCACCTGCAGATTTAGCACCTTTAGAAGTAGCTTTTGCGGTATCGCCTATGAAGCCAAGTGTTTTTCCTATTGATCGAAATGCATCTCCTACCATGCGGAATGGTTTTAAAATAAAATTAAACATTGTTTTTAAACCACCACCAATTGTTTTAAAGACGCTACCAATTCTAGTAAATATATTATTAATACTACCTCTAATAGCCTTAGTGGCATTCATAAAGACATTCTTTTTAATTGTAAATGCTCTTGTGACTCGGCCAAAGAAATTAGCTGTTGTCATTAAAATACCAGCCTTAAATGTTTTTAAGCCTTTGGTACCCATTGTAAAAGAAGCTTTAAATCGTTTAAAGAATTCAGCAAGAGGTTTTGTTATATTATTTTTAAATGCATTTTTTGCAAATTCAGGTATAATAGCTTTTACAGCCCTGCCTAATCCTTTTGTAAGTAATACTACTGCATCAGTAATACCAAGTATAACACCTGATACAAAACCTGCAAGTCCGACCGTAATTGCTCCAACAATACCAGCAACTAGACCTAGACCTTCAAGTTTTTCTTCGCCTGAAGCCTCTGTGTTTTCAGAAATTTCTCCAAGTAGCCTTAATGTTTCTTCTGCTCTTGCATTAGCTTCTTTTTGAGCTTCTATATCATCAAATTTATTACCTGCCAATAATGCTTGTAGGTCCTGCATTTCTTTTAATGCTTCACCTTGTAGGTTATTATTTTTATCAGCCATAGCCATTGCTAGGCCTGCTTGTAATTCAGCAGAGGATTTTGTTTGCTTGCTTATTTCAGCCTGCTCTTTTAAAGTTTCTAATAGTGAATCCATACCTGACTTTTCAGCCAATGGTTTCTTTGTCTTATTTTCCTCTGCCATTTAATTATTTCCCGAAAGCTTTTCCAGCTTCTGATATACCAAATGCACCAAGTGTTACAACAACAAATGATGTATATATTGTTTCAGAAACTTTTAAATCCATATCCCATACAAGCGCAGTTACTAAATCAGTAATACCAAACACTGTCATGAGAAAGAATGATATAAAACCAATGATTGCTTTTTCATTAATATCATTATCATCCAAAAATAAGTCCATGAATTTACGCTTAGGTGGGGCCAATTGATCCCTTGCCTTTTTAGCTTCTTCTTGCATTTCTTTGATCTTATCTTCTTGTTCATCAAGCTTTTCGATCATAGCCATGTACTTATCTAAATCGATTTCGACTTCATTTCTGCTGTTATCTGTTTCAGCCATTATTTTCTCCTATTCTCGTTTTTAATTCTTTCATTCTCTTCCTTGATATACTCTTGCAAGAGTGATATATAAATTTCCCTCTCCCACGGTACCATATTATCAAGTTCAGTTAAACTATATTTATGGTGTTGCATCATTGCAAAATTAGTTTTATAGTGATTAACTAAACTATCATGCGAGAGGCCTATGTAAAAAAACTTTGTAAGCCCTTTAACTCCATGTTATTTGTCTTCGTACAACTCTGACAAGTATAAGTTAAATCATGTTTTAAAGATGGCATATCTTCAAAATATGCTGACATCTTTTTAAACTGATCGCTGTTTAAGTTCTCTAAAAACTCATCCATTTCTTTTTTACTTACATCTGATGCATTATGTACTGCATCATCCTCAAAGATGGTATCAATACAATCTGCAATCATTTTGAATGCACCATCGACTGTATCAACATCATCACCTATGTTTGAAACCATTTCAAACGAAGGATACCTTAATGTAACACCAATTGTTTCAGTTAACATAACTACATTATCAGTGTTTATTTGAGGTATTTCAATATCATCAACATTAACTGAAACATCAACTAATGATTCACATTCTGTACATTTAATTTTTAAATCCATATTTTCACCTACGGATTTAGCTCTTAATGCCAAAAATAAAGTTTCAATATCAAATACCGCCAATTTATTTACATCAATATCATCGTACACACATTGTTCAATGACATCTTTAATTGCTCTCATGATCATACTTTGATCTTGAGACTCTAATGCTACCATAAGAATTTTTTCTTCTTTCACAAGATAAGGTCTATATGATACAGATCTACCTTGTGAAGGAATAGTTATCTCATACCTAGCACTATTTAGCTGTGGTAAAGCCATAATATTTCTCCTATTATATTATCCAAATACAGAAAGAGCGCTTCGTATTGCACTTCCTGTACTACTTAATGCTCCCTCCGGAACATATTTATCATAACTAAAGCTCACACTCAACGATTGCACAACATTTTCACTGTCGTTAGACAATTCAATATCGGCAATTGTTGTCGGAAATGCTCCCTCAAGTCTTACACCATAAATTGGTGTATTCTGCTCATCCAACTGCTGTATAATTACATCAGTCGTAATGTCTCTCTTATATGCTACAGTGTATTGATCCATATCAACAATTGATCCCACCCAGGAATCAAATACTGTTTTCATATAATAATCATTTGTTAAAAGAAAAGTACATGTTACATCATCATGTAATTCTCCGTATGGTATTTTAATTGTTTGTTTTTCTGCTTGATAATCCAAAGTACTAATTTGTCTGCCTGGTATTGATATTGATGAACATAAAACATTAATATCTCTTGGATCATTTATTAGATTACGAGCACTAAAATTGCCTGATATTGCTGACGATATAATTGTCTCTGGATTTAAATTTAAAAGTGATTGTTTTGGTGGAGTAAAGATTACATTGAATCTATTTGCTCTTGCTAAACCACCTTTTTTACTAATCGTAGCTTTTAAGTCTTCTATAGTTGCCATTAGCTTCTCGCAATTTTAAGACTTTCATTCCAAATAGAAGCCTTACTTTTCTTTTTAAATTGTTCTACTGGTAAGAAGATTGCTATTTCCCAATCTGTCATTGGTACTCTACTAAACTGAGAGACCACATGTTTACCTAGGTAGTGTTTAAAACATGGTTTAAATTCTTTATATTTTCGTACACTTTGTAAAAGATCGTATCTTAATTTAACTAACCTTGTAGTATCTTTTACATTGTTTGGAGCTAAACTCATTAACTCATCTAAAAATCTTGCTCTGACTGGATAGTTTAAATAATGTAAATTTAAACCATAAAATCCACCAGGAGCTGGATCGATCATAATTGTTAATGGAAATCTATCGTAATATGGTAGTGTTTCTTTAAACTTTGGGTCATAGAAATACATATACATATTACCACGAATATTTCTACCTGTTCTTTCTAAAGCATCATCTTTTAAAAGAGCTGTTCTATTTGGTATTGCTAATTCTTGTACTTTCTTTCGAAACCACTTTTGAGAATCTTTTGTACGTGCTTTTACACCAGCCCTTTGAGCTCCAGCTTGTAGTGTATCAAATAAACTTGCCATACTGTTATTTATAAAGAATTAGAGTATCTTTATGCCTAAATTTTTTAAAGTTTCTTCTGTCCAAACTTGAAACTTCCATCCTTTATATTCAGCAAAATCATTTGCTGCTTCCCATTTAGATATATTTTTAGCATATGTAGTCACTTCATTTATATATTTTTTAGTTTTACGACTACGTTTTTTTGGTGGCTGTGTTTGATTTTTAGGTTTAATTTCTATAAGATATGTTTTTTTATCGTCCATTTGAACAAAAAGATCAACAAAATATCTATGAAGTTTATTATCCGTCTTACACTTATATGGTATAACAACTTCTTCTGAATTCCACATCTTTACTTTTGGATTATTTTCGCACCATTTAAATGCTTGCCTTTCCCATAAAGATCGATATACAACCTTACCTGGATTGCCAGCGTATTTTTCTGGATGCTTTATTTTGTATTTCCCTTGATAACTCATATAAATAACTCTATAGTTTATTTTATTTATAAAGGTTAAAAATATGGCTGAAACACAAGTAGAATTTCCACCAAGAGTTGAATTAAGTCAAAGTCAAACATTATTGTTTCCTCTTCGATTAAGAGCAGAGGCAGATAATGGACATCCATTTATTCAGTTTACTGTATCAGCTAAAGACAAACCTGAAGAGGTAAATGTTTTTTTATATCAGCCACCTGGGCTTTCAATTCAGGACGGAGCTAATTATACTAATTTTGATTTAGGTGCTCTGCAAGGTGCTCAAGAATTTGGAAAAGGTATAGCAGGTGGAAAAACACTTGCCGATTCATTTAATGCATCTGATATGATGGCTGCAGGTCTTGTGGGCCAGGATGCTATTACTGCTGCAATAGGGACTGATTTAGTTGGTAAAGGTACAGCCGTTGAAGCTTTAAAACAAGGAATTGCAGTAAATCCATATACGCGTGTTTCTTTTGAAGGTGTTTCCATTAGGACATATGATTTTACATTTAAATTAGTACCAGAGGATCAAGATGAAACGGAAATGGCCAAAGCCATTGAACGAACATTTAGAAAATTCTTATATCCAAAACGTGTTGGAGCAATTGCATTAACATATCCACCAATGTTTAAAATAGGCTTTTATAGTGGTAAGCAAAAGAATCCATATATGCCGAATATAAAAGATTGTTATCTTACATCACTTCAAACGACATTTAATGAATCAACCAATGCTGTATTTAAAGGTACTGGTGCACCTATTGAAATTTCAATTGCTATGACATTCCAGGAAGAAAGAACTCTGGTTCGCCAAGATCTTTTTGAGAATGATGATACAATCGAAGAGCGAGATGGTTATTTTAACGGAGAAGGATAATGAGTTTTTTTAGACAATTTCCAAAAATAGAATATGATTTTAATCGTACAGGTGTTTTACAAAATATGGTTGATCTCTTTCGATCAGTCAGACCTTTACCATCCTTTTTAGATAATTATTCAGCATATAAATTTTATGAAATTAAAAATGGCGAAAGGCCTGATATTGTATCGCAAAGATTATATGGCACCTCACAATATTATTGGACATTTTTTGTTATAAATGATTTTTTACATGATGGTATGAGATCATGGCCATTAAGTCAAGAGGATTTATTTGATTATATTGCAAAACAATACGAAGGATATGCTATCGAAACAAATCCAGTCATCGTACGTGATACTGATGGGTTAATAACCGATCATAGGAATAGTTTATCAGGGAGATTTACTCTTGGAGAAACAATAACAGGTGCAACAAGTGGAGCATCAGGCACACTCACAATCAAAAATGCTGACCTTTCTCAAATCATAGTACAAGAAGTTACAGGTGGAGCCTTTATTGGAACAGCAGGTTTATCAACTGAATTAGTTGTGGGCCAGACATCAGGTGATTCAGTATCAACATGGAATGTATATCCATACGCAGAAGCACCATATTACTATTATAATGTAAACGATGCTGATAAAAAGCCAGTAACAAATTCAGATCATATTATAGGTGGTGTTGATCCATTACAATTATCATATGTTACAAATCGATCACACATTATAGAAGAAAATGATGAGCATTCAAAAATCAGATATGTCGATCCAAGTTATATTAACAAATTTGTAAATCAATTTGAAGAATTAATTAATGAGTAATTTTAATACTATTGTCAATGGATTGGCAACTTCGCCAAAAGTTTTTGAAATAACTAAGGCTTTATTGCACACAAATATAGAAACTGAAGTTGACATATCAGAACTCATTCGTGATATAAAAATTGTTGAAAGCTTATATAATTCTGGTTTAACTGTTTCTATTTTTTGTTTAGACAGTACAGGATTAATTGATTATTTAAAAATTGCTGGTAATGAAAAGATTGAGTTAGTTATCGAACGAAGAGATATTACTGATCAAAAAAGAAAGAAATTTGAATTGGAAGTTTATCTTGCTGAAATAAAAGATTATAGTGCACCAAGACCATCTTCAAAAGCTTATACATTATATTGTGTTTCGAAACATGTATATTTGAATAATGTTTTGGTTTTAACTAATAGTTTTGATAATACGCCCAGTAACTTGATCAGGTCAATTGTAACCAAAAATTTGGCAAGTGAGATTGATATACGTAATCCATCAACTAGTCCAATTAAAGGTATATACCCTAGACTGCGTCCATTATCAGCAATAGCTTGGTTACTGCGTAATTCGTTTGAGGATGGCACTCCAAATTTCTTTTATGAAACTGCAAAAAGTGGATTAATATTTGATTCATATAAAAAAATATTAGCAAAAGATGTATATGATACATATGATAATCATCCTAATTTTAAATTTACGGCGAAGGATGAGCTTGAAGAATTATTTGACGAAGAGCGAAAAAAGATTCGTAAGATTAATTCAAATTTAAATCTTTCAAAATTTAAGGCATCTGAGAAAGGTGCTTTTGGTTCAACATTACATACAATTGATGTATACAATAAAACAATTGCACAAAAAGAATATAAGTACAGTGATAGTCTAGAAAAATTAAATCAATTTCCACCCATCAATGATAAAATAAAATTAAATGATGTAAACATTAGTGATTATAAAACAGGTAAAAATTATTTTATATCATATAACAGCGGAGCCTTTAATGGTTTTAAAAATTATCACGCTCCGACAGACCAAAGTATATTAAAGGCAGAAGCATATCACCACAATTTAGATACAATTATACAGGACTTAGTAATACCTGGTGATTTTGAAATAGAAAGTGGAGATATTATTGACCTAGATATTTTAAGAACAGCTGACGTGACAGATGAGATCCGAGGTGGAGATGATTTTAAGGATAATATATTATCTGGTAAACATTTAATTACTGGCATCGTCCATCATTTTTCCAAAGAAGGATATTATATAAGAGCAAAAACAAAGAAAGATTCATTTATTAAGAAGTTAGAAGGTATTAAAAGAAAATGATAAAGCGAAGCGATGATCAATATATTGATGGACTCTTTACTTGGTTCACAGGTAAGATTGAAGATATTAACGACCCTGAAAATTTAAATAGAGTTAAGGTACGATGTTTTGGTTTCTATGATGATTCCATAGCCGTTGATAATTTACCTTGGGCAACTGTTATGATGCCCGTAACATCGGCATCGATACAAGGTAATGGTGGTAATCATCATTTGGAAATAGGTTCGTGGGTCGTTGGATTCTTTAGAGATGGACCAAGTGCTCAAGATCCAATGGTAATGGGTTCAATTGCTACACAAACAAACGGTACACAAGACATACCAACAGAATCATCAGTAGATAATAAAGTATATAAATCAAAGTCTGGTCATTTAATTGAAATTGATAATGAAGATGGTGGAGAACGAATTAATATTAAACATAAATCTGGTTCTTACATACTAATGAAAACAGATGGTACCATAGAAATAAATGGAAATACTAAAGTGTTAGGCACTCTACATGCGACAGGAGATATATCAACAGATGCTGGCAATGCTCCAACATTAGCAACACATACACATACTGAGGTTCCAGGTACAGGTGGAGCAAGTTCTCCAATACCTGCAGAACAAGAGACTTCAGTGGCAAACTAATAGAAAAGAGTTATAAATAACTATATGGCAGGATTACTTACAGGCGATAAAAGCATATCAGGTAACTTAGAACAAGCACGTATTGTTTCTAAAAAGAAACCTCATCGCGATTTAGATCTTTCTTTAAAGATCCACCCTATACGTAAAGATATAATCCCTTTAAAAGATGATGCAGCAATTAAAAATGCTGTAAAGAATTTATTAGTCAGTAATTTTTATGAACGACCATTTCAAGATGATTTGGGAGCAAATTTAAGAGGGTTATTATTTGAACCTTCTGGCTTTCTTACAGAAATTCAATTAAGGGATAATATTCGCAATGTAATTAAAAAATACGAACCAAGAGTGAGTGTTAAGGCTATAGACATTACAGACGATATTGATAATAATTCATATAGAATTACAGTAAATTTTTTAATCAAAGAATACGATACAGCAGAAAGTGTTGAAATTGTATTAAGAAGGCTCAGATAATATGGCAACAAATTTAAATGTAACAGAATTAGATTTTGCAGACATTAAGCAAAATTTAAAAAACTTTTTAAAACAACAAACAGAGTTTAATGATTATGACTTTGATGGTAGTGGATTAAATGTTTTATTAGATGTGTTAGCATATAACACTCACTATAACGCATTAAATGCTCACTATTCATTAAATGAATCATTCCTTGATTCTGCTCAGATTCGTGGTAATGTTGTTACAAGAGCAAAACTTTTAGGTTATACTCCTCGTTCAGTTTTATCGCCAAGAGGTAAAGTTGATATTGTTGTTAATGTTGC
>Ga0181552_10001173_pt1 | contig 19912 bp, 13 predicted proteins | sample 011ome_18_FD_130583 | JGI IMG/M metagenome (GOLD analysis project Ga0181552, IMG submission 130583) | Coastal salt marsh microbial communities from the Groves Creek Marsh, Skidaway Island, Georgia - 011501BT metaG (megahit assembly) | ecosystem: Environmental > Aquatic > Marine > Intertidal...
AATGACAAAAGTTATGCGCGTTTGGCGAACGGATGAGGATTTGCGGACGTGCAAGAGATTTTGTATTTTGCTTCCGTTTACCGGCGACGAAGGCTTTTACCTCAGGAAAGATAGGAGTCAAGAGCTGGTCGCGAAAGGAGTGTGTTGCTTGATTCCAGAGTTGCCGTATTACGGCAGTCGACGTGCTTTGGAAGGGCAAACGGAGTTTTTCATGAGATCTATTTCGGATTATAGCACTAAAGCCTTGGTTTCGTACGCGGACGTGGTCGCGTTGACGGCGCACGTGAAGGAGACGTTGGCGATGCACAATCACGAGAGCGGAAGTTTGGTCATTTCTGGATGTTCCATTGGTGGGTATTATTGCGTTCCAGCGGCGATCTTGGCGCAGTTGTTGACGAAGAATAATAAAAAAATGAGGAAGGGTAAACGTTCGGTGAATTTGAAAATTGGCGTTTCCGCTTTTTGCGGGTGGTTGAGTTTTGACAATTGGTTTCAAGACGAGGAAAAGTTGCCCATGGCCGTACTTCTGACGAATTTAGAAATGTTGGCGAACGTAGGGATGAGTTCTTTAGATAAGATGACCACGAATGTGCGCGAGGCGTACCTCGGGGCGATGAAGGAAACCAATTTGAAAAAAAAACGAATTAAAATGCGCGAAACTTTGGCGTTGTTTTTGGACGATATGGCCAGTTGGAGTCAATTCGAGTGGAGGATTAAGAAACGCGCGAAGGAGGAAAAGACTGAGAAGAAGCTTTTGAATATTGATGGCATATTAGACGCGGTGAGTTTTGCGCACGCCCGTCACGATAAGTTTATCCCGTATTCGAAGGAGAAAACGGAAAGAGAAGTCGAGCAGTTGAACGCTTTGTCGAGAACGAAGCCGATCGTGGAAGTTAAAGAATGCGATCACATGGTGGCTATTTCGCGTAAAGGACCAGCGATACGGTTAATATTGGACACGTTCGATAGAATGGTGTATGAGTGAGAAATAAAAAAAAACGCGCCGCTCTTGTCGTTCGCGCGCGTTGTGTAAGAAAAGGCATGTGTTTTACGAGTTGTGCTGTACGTGTAGTTCAATTCTTGTTTATAAAAATAAGAAATTGATCTTTAGTATTAGTGTTAGTATGTTGTTGTTAGTATCATCATCAAATTGTCGTGTTGTTCTTTAATGTTTTATTCCTCTTTCCCGTCTTTCAAAACCTTCGCCACAAACACGACACCAACGCCAATCGTTCGTTTCGTCCACTGCTTCAATGCAACCCTTCTCTTCTGTCTGTTTTCCTGACGCGTTCGCACTCGCTCTTTTTCGCTATCGGTCAAGGATGCCGCGGCTTGGAATTTCAATTTCTCGCGTTCTTCCTTCTCTTCGAGTCGATTGGCGAGTTTGCGAAGGCCGTTTCGGAGCATGCTCCGTAAAAATCGAGCGTTTCGACGCAAGTGTAAAGGCGTTTCGCGAAGGCGGCGTCGCTCGGCGCGCTCTTCTTCGTCGACGATGTCCGGGTCATCGTCGAAGAGATGTTGTTGTTGCTTGTGTTGTTGTTGTTGTTGCTCGCGTTCTGCTACTAGGTCCGTATCGCTATTATTATTATTACTATTTTTCTCCCCGCCGTAGTTGTTGTTATTGTTTTTGTTCAAATTCGCGTCGTTTCCTGGCTCTCCTAAACTGTTCGTGCTGTCAAAACTCTTCATCGATTGTATGCCACCCTCTCTCTCCAGGCGTTTCCGCATTCTTATCTCCCTTCTCAACTCTCTGTGAAACGACAGCATATACTCATCCAAACCTTTTGCTGCGGTCATGTGGACTAACTTCCTCGGCACGCCCGGCGCTTCGCAATACGTGGAAACCAACATCGCTCCATTTTCAACCTTCTCACCATTCTTCCCTCTCGGCATGTCGTCGTCAAATTTTGGCTGTATCAAACTCGCCGCGTATAAATGTTGCACGTCGTACCCACCTCCGCCTAATTGTACTTGCGTGTGTTTCTTTTTCTTATAGGCCTCTTCGCTTCCGTTGGCGTCGACGCAGACGGAAATCGTCGACCGAGTCACTTCGTCGTGCCAGACGCGCCGAATGCCGATGTAATCTCTCGGTGCCATCAATCGAGGGTAATTGACTCGCCAAAATATCAAATCGCACTCTTTCTCTTCATCTCTCGCTAAAATTCTACTCGTCGTGCTGGAATCGCCCCAAACGTTTCGTCTGTGCTCGTCTAGTTGCACTTTCGCCACGACATCGGCGTCGATGTTATCGATGGCTATTTCTGTTTTGATCCGCGCGATGTGCTTCCCGTGCGCGCGAGAAGAGGTGGACGTCGAGCAGTACATTCTGTATCTGCAGGGCATCTTCGCACTTTCTATGCTCCCGGTGTGAATCTTCTCCCAAACGACGTCCTCACGTTCGGTTAAATCCGCCGCGCTATTCTTCCTTCCGCTGTTATTTTCAACCACAGATTCTACAAACGCGTTTTTATGCGTCTCGTTAACAATACCGGCTAGATTCAAGGACATTTTCGGCACAGTCGTGCTCGCACTACCGCTCGTCCAGCTCTTTTGTTTGTCCACTCGGAGAAGAACCGTCGTCTGGTCGCTCGACGACGAATGGTGTTGAATGAAATCCCGGGAGCCTAAATCGATCGAGCGTCTCAACAATAAGCTCGCGTTGTTGCTGTTCGTACCGCAACGCGATGATGCTCTTTTCCTCGAATGCTTTGTCCTTTCCTCCGAGTTCTTTTTCTTCTTTTTTATACTCTTCCTCGTCCATCCACTAAACAGAATTGTCTTCTTCGCTCGCCTCCACCCCATCCGCGCGAGTTCAACCACCACGGGTAACACAAACCTCAGCAACACGTACACCACGAAATACATTTCCAAAGCGACGGAGGCGTTGAACCTAGACCAGTAGTTTCCGCGGAGTAAAAACACGGCAACGCTGAGGTAAAGGAGGAGTAATCGCTCGCGGATGTGCGGTAAGATGTGGAACGGGAGGTACTCTTCTTCTTCTTCTTCTTCTTCCATATCTGCTGAGTCATCACCGTCGCCGTTTTTTTTTTCCATTCTATCCGTCGTCGTCGTTTCCATTTTCGCTTTCACGTACGCGTGAGAAGGTTTCGGCGACGCTTTACCAACTCGCGGTTGTTGTCGCTGTTGTTCTCGTTGCTCTTCTTGCAAAACGGCGGAAAAGGCGTCCTCCGATATTGGTTCCATCGTCAGCTTTTAAAGGGGTGTGACTACGGTTGAGTCATGATTTTTAGTGTGGATTTGAGTGAAAATTTTCCTCATTCGCTCTCGCTGTTGCGCTGGTGGTGGTGTTGTCGTGAGTAGTATTAGTATCGTTAAAATCGCGAGATTTGTTGCTAAGTTCTATATACCGCGTTTATGCGACGCGGCGAACGAACATCGCCTCGAAGACGTCGTTCAAATCTCCTATTTTTGCGACGAGTTTTCTTCTCGGATGCGAGGAAACGTCGAAATCGTACGCGTACGATTTTTCTTCTCTAGGTCGACGCGTTAGATCTACGACGTCGGGATCGTCGGGCGTTTGTTTCAACGTCTTCCCTAAATGTGAGAACAGTATTCTGGCTTCGGTTTCGTTGGCGATGAGGCAGTTTTCTTTTTCGCTCTCGAGCGGAGTGCGCGCGGACTCGTGATGGAAGGTTTCGAAATAGTTTCGTCGGAAGAATTCGGGGTTGTCCAAGGACGTGGATGCGTCCTTGAGTTTGTTCTTTGATGCCGCGGTGGAATACTGTAAAAATGTCATCCGCGTCTTTCTTCTTCTGACGTCTTCCCGCCTTTTCTTCCTCCTCTCAATCGTACGTACAAACCCTCTACCAAACATCTTCAACGCCATCGCGGAGGACGTACTCATACACCGCCCCGTATCAACACACGTCTCGTCGTCAACGTCGTTAATCATAAAAGCACCACCCGCGCCTTCAAACAACTCTCCGAATATCGCGCACGCTTCCATCGACGCCAGTGAAGCTTCTCTTCCGCAGGCTAAAAAATGAATCTGCGTCTCCAAATCAAAGTCCAACGCGTCCGCCGCGACGAGCGCGATATCGCAAACTACTCGTCTTAATCGTCTTCGTCTCTTTCTTCTCGAAAAGTCGTTAATGTTCTTACTATTCGCATTCTTCAAATCATCAATATCATCATCATCATCATCATCATCATCATCCGATGACGTTGATGAAACTTCTTCGTTCAACAAAACTCTTCTTCTTTCATCCAAAAGCGGCACGACCCACGTCTCCGTTTGCGGCAAGTTAAACGCTTTCGCGTATCCAGCCAACGCGTTTACGCTCTCCGCACGATCCGTCAAGAGTAAAAGGAGGTTATTGGTTCGTCGGTGCGTCGTGCACGGCACTCTCTTCGCATTAAACGTCGTCCTTAAAACCTTTGCTTCTTCGTCTGAGATTCTTTTCCCAAGCGGCGAAGCTTTTTTGGATGATGATTTTGGCGACGACGATTCAGACGACGACGTGTCAATGCGTATGGCATCAAATCGAGAATAGTCGATGGTCATCTTTCGTCAGGGTCATCTGTTGTTGTTCATGCTTTTGTTTTCGTTGTGTTCATGGTGTTCATGTCGCGCAATTAGTAGTGTTGTATTGTGTTGTATTATATCAAGACTTTCTCTAAATATCTAAATCTACGCGTTCGCGGCGAGCATCATCTGAACCTGCTCGAAGCAATGTTTGCTCTCAGAACACCTCTCGTCGCGATGTCATGTTCCCATCTGCTCTTAAACTTCAAATACAAAACCATGCTGCCTCGCGCGTCTTCGGATGGGTCGTGACCGAGGACACTTTTTGACGTCGTTTCCCCGTTCGTTTCGTTCGTAGTAGTCGTTCGTTGAATGGAAAAGTTGCAGTGGATTTTCACCAACTTTCTCAACTTTTGCGGTTTTTTGAAATGCGGCGGGCGTAAGATTGGTTTCCAAGTCGCCGTGTCGCGGAGGAGTTCTTTCGGGTAAGTCATTCGGAGAACCTCGAGGTCGTTTTCTAATCCGTGACCGGTCATGATGATTTTGCGTCTTCCGTCGGTACCACCGCTTCCAAAAAGTTCCACGACTTTATTCTGAACTTCCTCAAAACTCGGCGCGTCGCGGAGATGCACTTCAGTCAATCCCGACCATTGCGTTCGGTAATCGGTCACGGTTTCCGTCGGACGACAATAGCTCGTATACACCACGTTCAAGTGTTCATTAATCACGGATACTTGACCTAACACGCTCTTCACGCCGCCTAAACCAACGCCTACCATCTCGCAATCCAACGCGAGACAGTCGGTGATGGAGAAATCATCGTTGAGCGGTATCGGAGGTCCCGAGCGAACTTCTCGTTGCTTGCGTTCTTTGTCCTCTTCCTCTGCATCAAAGAGGTTAATAATCCGCCCGTTTCGAACGACGCGCAACGCGCCCAACCCAAACGGTCTCCTTTTCGCCATCCTGTCGTAATATTCTCTCTCCTCCTTCTCCTCTTCGTCTTCTTCGTCGTCCTCGTACCTCCCTCTCCTCTCGCTCGGAGTAGAATTTGACGGCGCTTCTTCTCCTCTGCCTCTCCTCCTCGCGCCCGCGAACCGGTACATCGCCACCACTATCCCCCAAAAGCTCCCTAGATTCTGAAACACGTCCGCGCTACTCTTCGCGCCAAAATTCGCCAACGCGTCCGCTCGCGCGTTATTCATCCTCGCCGTGTACGATCCTCCTCCTTGGTTCTTCTTTGATCGAATACTCCCATTATTCGCATTCCCTTCCGCGTGCGCCTTCACTTTATGCACCACCGTCCGCCCTTCTCGGGAGAGTAACGCCCAACAGACGCACCTCAAATACCACCTCGTGTTCCCGTCTCTCACGTTTTCGACGACGCTCCCAAAACTAGGATTCCTCTTCTCTCCTCCTCGAGATTGATTTCGAAAACTTTCCGCCGCTTTCAACACGTACCTGGAGTCCGTGTACACCGTCAGTCTTTCTCGCCAATCGTGCCTCAAAATGCACGCTAAAAACGCCAACATTTCCGCGCCGTTGCTATCTTTGCAGCTGGATTTTGACACCGCGGCGGCGAAGTTTAATCGATGCCCCGGCGAGTAGTACACGGAGACGCCGCCTCCTCCTCCTCCTTTTTCGAACGATGATAAAGACGACGACGAGGAGGATAAAGACGGTGTCATCGACGCGTCGATGTAACAAATGCCGTCGTCGTACTCCTCGTCGCGTAAAATCTTCTTGGCGGTGCCTTTCCGAGTATTTTTATCGTTCACGTGTGCGCTGAGTAAAAGTCGTTTCTCTCGCACTTTCTCGGGAAAGAAATACAGTAAAGAGAGTAACGAAAACAGGAACTGCATGAAGGAAACGAAGTTCCAGAGCTCGTCTTTTACGATTATTCGCGCGCGTCGAGAGAAGCACACCCGCACCATCATTCGCTCTCCTCCTTTGTTCTCTGCGTTCTTGGGGGAATTTCCTCTCCGCGAGACACACTTACGTTTCCTTCAACGCTTTATGTGTGCGGAAGTCTTTCGAGAAGGACGCGAAAAAAAGCCGCTTAAAAGGACTCCACGAGTGCGCGCACGTCATCGCATTGCGCGTCAGAATAGTACTTATAGATCCTTTCACTCGGATATCTCGCTATAAGGGTTTTGTTGCGCTTCATCGCACGACTTTCACTCTGCGGAATTCCCTCATAAAGAAGCGAAGAAGAACACCATGGAATACGTCTCCTTGGAAGGCTTGCGAAACGACGGCCGCCGTCCGAACGAGTGCAGACACACGTCCTGCGCGTTCGAAAATCCAATATCCGCGAACTCGTGCTCTGGGTCCGCGGAGTTTACGTTCGGGCAAACGACTGCCGTGGCGGCGGTTTTTGGTCCACATTCTTCCCTGAGTACGAGTACGATCGATTCTCTGTCGATGGAGCGGTTGAAAGTGACCGTGGAAATTACCAGCGCGGCGTTTGGAATGGATGCGATCCCAAAGAAGCGAGCGACGAACGCGGCGACTCTGATGAAGTCCTCCAAGTCCTCTCGGAAGAACAAAGAATTAGCGGTGAAGTTTGAGCAGATTTTAAGGTGTTGCATAGACGCGAAGCGGTATCCTCGATCGGAGGTGTACGTCTCGGCAGCGACGATAAACGACGACGGCTCGGCATCGGCGGCGTTGTTCAATAGCATAGTATTGGCGTTAGTGGATGCAGGAATTCCAATGTTGGATGTGTTCGTGGCGGTGTGCGCGACGAGGTTGGACGGCGAAACGTTGTTGGACCAAAACGAAGTCGAGGAGAGAGGGCGAGGGGTGGAATGTTTCGTCGTCGCGGAAACGAAAGAGAGAAGGAAAACGGACGGATTGCAGAAAGGAAACATCGGGTTCAATTCGAAGATGAACGACGACTACGGCGACGACGACGTGAAACGAATCGTTTCCTACGACATCAGCGGCGGCAAGTTGGCGCCCGCAGCCGTCGACGACCTGCTTCGCGCGTGCGCGAAAGGCTGCGACGAGGTCTCGCGCGTCGTGCGCAAAGCGATGAAAAAACGGCTCAGAAAGCTCGCGAGCACGACCAGGAACCTCGCGTGACATAACGCAGAAAAGAAGAGAAAAGAGTTAGAGAGAAAGAGAGAGAGAGAGTAAAGGAAATGTTCCTCGTAAAGTTTAGTACATTCGTAGACACCCGCAAGAAAGCGCATCATAGTTTTAGAAAGTAGTACACACACAGCAGCGTTTTTCGCTTGCACATGAATCCTCGTCCTTAAAGCGTTCATGTTGTTCATCCTCCTCTGGCGACTTTACTAAATCTCGAACATATGCATCGATTTTTGTGATGGATAAAAAATGTTCCTCTCGTTCGTTTTATCTTCAGAGTTCAACCCCTTCGTTAACACGCATAACACGACACACATCTTATTTAAGAAAGAACTGTTTATTAAAGGTGGTGAAAAGGCGAGGACTCAGACGACGTGCTCGTAATAATAACACTCATGCACGCCGGGTTACACTCCCGCTTGTCGTCGCACCATCAGCGCGGGAAACATAATCATCATCGACACAATTCGTCGTCGTTGGAGGAAGGATTGGCAAACTTGGACGAGACGACGAATGGCAACGCTCCTGCTCCTCCTGCCAGGACGAGACGCGGAAATTACAACAACAACAACAACACTAATTCCTTCTGGAGCAACGGCAAGAACGGAGGAGGACAAACGAATGCGTTCTCGCGGGATGGCGCGATTCCAAGCGTTTTGAGAGATAAATTTGGCACCCACACAGGAGGCAACAAGAACAAGAAGATATCGGCGTGGAAGCGCTGGCAACCACTTTTGTTCGCGGCGATTTTAATCGGGTTTCCGTTATCTAACGCGGTGTTTTTTTTCGGCGCGCACGTGATGCCGACGTTGTTTTCCTCGGGGTCGTCGTCTGGGTTAGAGCAGAGCGGGATGATGTCGCCTGCAACGTCAAAGTCGCCGAAGTTTAGCGGGAAGCAGAAAGAAGGCGTGTTTGGCGCGATTGGGAGCGAGTACGAAGACGAAGGAGACGAGGACGAGGACGAGGAAGTTTCCGACGATTTTATGGAAGGGTACGACCACAAGAAGAATAAAAAGAAAAGTTTAGATAGAAAGAGAAAGATGGATCCGTCGACGACGGAACCGTTTCCGGCGCTGTCCGATTTCTTGGACCCGTACCGGGAACATTACGAATCGTTTTTCGATGCTTCCAGCGAAGCTTGGAGGATAAAGAAGTACGGGCGAATTTGTATAGTTTCGGATTACGTTTTAGGATTATCCACGGGTTCTGGACCAGCGACGGCGGTGACGACGTTAGCCGAGGAGTTGCACGAAAGCGGCTTCGACGTGACGATTTTGTACACCGGGTACGCGATTCATAAACCACCGGATGTAGAATTTTGGACTGGGTATTACACCGCGAAAGGGATTAACGTGATCGCGTTACCCGAAACTGGGGTTTCGTACGATGTTCCCGTAGACGTTGCCATTGCGCACAGAGTATTCATGTGGATGAATGACCAACAGTGGTACGATTGCGTCCATTTCTTGGATAATCGCGGAAGAGGGTATTTCGCGTTGACTGCGAAAAAACAAGCGTTAGCGTTTAAACACACCGAATTCGTCGTTCACGCGCAACAACCTCACTTGTGGTACAAAACAAACTCGCTGCAAACGTTGGACACGTTGCACGATTTAGTCATCGATTATTTAGAGAAAGAGCAAATGAAAATGGCCGATCACATCGTCGCGCCGAGTCAGTACATTTTGAAATGGTTCGCCGAACAAGGTTGGGAATGGAACAGAACGAAATCAACCAGAGTGCACACGAACCCGCTGCCGAAGTGGGTGAAATCGAAGAACAAAATAGCGCACGAAGCGAGCACAATCAACGAGATTGTCTTTTTCAGTCGATTCGAGTTGCGCAAAGGTATCGTTTTGTTTTGCGACGCTATGGACCAGTTAGCTTTGAGAGGGGACACGCAAATTATGAAAGGCGTGCGAGTAACATTTTTAGGCCACTTGAGCAACTCAGCGGAAGAAAAGTTGACGATTAAAGGTGGCGCGAGAGCGAGAGTCGATCAATACATTCGCCAACGCGCTAAGAAATGGTCGTTCCATTGGCAAATTTTGAAAGACATGGACGTGAAGCAAAGGTACGAGTACATCGAGGAAGGGAACGCGAATAATAAATTAGTCGTGTTGCCGTCCTTACTGGAGAATTCGCCGTACACCTTAGTGGAATGTTTGGTCATGGGTATTCCAGTGGTCGCCTCGGACGTCGGTTCGGCGCGCGAGTTTATCGACGACGACGACGCCGAGAGAGTATTGTTCGTACCAACGCCGAAACCGTTGGCGGGGAAAATCAGAGACATTCTCAAGAACGGATTCGTCCCGGGGAAATCGAAAATCAAACAAGACGTGGAAAAAGACTGGACGATTTGGCAACACCACTTAGTGCACCAATCTAAGGATTCCTCGAACGCCATGTCAACTTTACAAACGTGGGAAGAACCGCTCGTTACGGTGATAGTAGTCACGTATAACAACCCTAAGTTGTTGAAACAAGCCTTGCAATCGATTTACGAACAAGAGTATACGAAAGTTGAAGTCGTGCTGATTGATGATGGTTCCACGTTACCGGAAGCGCAAGCGTATTTACGTGAGATCGACGCCGAATTCAAACGCAAAGGGTGGGTCTATTTGCAACAAGACAACAGAGGTCCCGGGGCGGCGCGTAACAACGGCGCCAAGCACGCGCGCGGCGAGTTCATAATGTTCATGGATGATGATAACTTTGCCAAACCTAGAGAAATTGCCACATTCGTGTCCGTTGCCATGCATACTAAAGCGGACGTTTTGACTTGTACGAATGAATACTTTTACGGATTAGAGTTACCCGGAAATAGACCGCCGATTGGACGATGGGTTCCGCTCGGCGCGGCTACCACCGTCGGCATGTTTCAAAATCTCTACGGAGACACGAATGCCATGATTCGACGAAAAGTCTTCCTCGATTTAGGCGGTTTCCCTGAAGATTACGGTTACGCTCTTGAAGATTGGGAGTTGTTCTCTAAATCTGTCTTGGGCGGTTATAAACTCGAATCCATTCCTTCTCCGCTGTACTGGTACCGCATTCGTGATACGTCGCACTCTCACGAAACTGCGAAATATGGGAATGCCGCGCGTACCATCCGTCCGTACCTCAGACAAATTCCTCAAAAACTCCATCACATCGTTCTTTTCGCGCAAGGCATGAAAGATTCGCACGACGTCGCTGCCGGCCAACTGGAAGAACAAAACGGCCAAATGCGCGACGTTCGTAAAATGTTGAAAACGTTAGCTACGAGTCTGAACGATTTATGCGACGATGGGTTAATTCCAACCACCGCAAAAAACCAAGTCGAAAATTCGCAATTCGCGTTAGACGAAGACGACCCGTCAATCGTCGAATCCCCATCGTACGAGCGTCTGGAAGAGAAGAATAAACGTTTCAAATCCTGGTCTCCGTTCGCGGACGGATACAACATCGATAAACGAAACGGACGCATCTCCGAATCCTCCTCGGACACTCGCGCCTTGCGCATGCAAAACCCAGACTGGAAAGATGCTCGAGGCGCGGTTCAAGAAATCCACTTGCATCAAAAAGAACCGTCCGCAGTGATCATCTCCGGTTGGTCGAAAGCCCGCGACGTCTCCGGCGCCTCCGACGGCGGCTACTCCATCTACGCGGACATCAAGTTCATCGACGGAAAAATGATGTACGGCTACTCCGTCGCCTTTGACGTCGGCACGCACACTTGGCAGTTCAAAGCTGGAGTCATCGATCCAATCGTAGCCATCGAGAGTATAACCTTATACGCCATGTTTCGTTGGCACGCCGGCACGGCTTGGTTCGACGACGTCACGGTGTCCTCCTTGAAAGAAGGTTTGTGCGATTACACTAAATTGACTTTGGAAGGGTTAGGGCCGGATAAAGGAAACGGTGGGAAAATTGGACCTGGTGGCAACAGAGACGAGTTATAACGTCTAGAAGAACAACGCCGCGAAAAGCACGCGTATTGTATGTATTTGTGTGTACCATTATTAAATTCATCGTCGCATTCGCCTCGTCGTCGTAACTCCGTTTTCTTTCCTTCTTTTCTTCTTCTTTTCCTCTCGAGGCTGCTCCTCCACAAAAAAAATTTCCATTCGAGAGAAAAAGGTCACGCTCTGTTCTGCTTTAAGACAAATGGGGAGAACGAAATCAAAAGTCCTTCTCACGACGTCGATTCTCGGTTCCTCGCTCTTAATCTTTGCCACGTTTGGGATTCTCGGCCCGAACATTCCAAACTTGACGACGGGAACGACGACGGGTTTGAAGCGTCGACATTCTTCGTTTCGAATCGGGAAGAATGCGCTTCGGGAAGATTACGAAGCCCATCATCATCATCATCATCATCATCTGAGAACGACAATAAGAGAAGATTCGGAGCAGAAAGACGAAGATATGATGGCGAATTTAGTGCCGAGTTTAGAAAAAGAGGAGGAGGAGGAGGAGGAGGAGGAAAACGTTTTAGTCGTCCCGTTCTCTTCCTCCTCCACCTCGAAAAAAGAAGAGGAGATTTTGATAAAATCGACGTCAGCGGACATGGACATCGAAACGGAGGAAGATCTGCATCCGTTCAGAGGTCGGAAACCGAGACCTCCGCCGGAGAAGTTTACGACACGAAACGAAGCGACGACGACCTCTCCGGAACACGTGCTCGATCCGAACAGGATGCAAATAATCTCTCTCGATCATCCGCGAGCGTTTCTGTATAAGCGGTTCATTACGGACGAAGAGTGCGATTTTTTGATCGATCACAGTAAAAGTCGGATGTCAAAGAGTGGCGTCGTGGACGCGGAGACGGGTGGGACCGCGAAATCGGACATTAGGACGAGCACGGGGAGTTTTGTTGGGATTGGAGCGAATGACTTGATGAAAAAGTTAGAAAAGCGAGTGGCGACGTTTTCGATGTTGCCGGTGAAGCATCAAGAGGCGACGCAGGTGTTGAGATACGAGGTTAAGCAGGAATATAGAGCGCATTACGATTATTTTTTCCACAAAGGAGGCATGGCGAACAATCGAATTGTGACGATTTTGATGTATTTGCACGAACCGGAATTTGGAGGAGAGACGGTGTTTCCAAATACGGAGGTTCCATTAGAGAGAGCGGAGAAAGGATGGGGGAAGAATTTCTCGGAGTGCGGGAATAGAGGGAGGGCAGCGGTGGTAAGAAAAGGCGACGCGTTGATATTCTGGTCCATGAAACCTGGCGGGGAATTAGATCCCGGGTCGTCGCACGCCGGGTGCCCAGTCGTGAGAGGAGAGAAGTGGACGGCGACGAAGTGGATTCACGTAAATCCAACGAACCAATGGAACCAGAACAATCACAAGGTGCACTACGCAGGGGGACCGGCGAATTCAGAAACTTGTAAAGATACGAACGCGGCGTGTCCGGGATGGGCAGAGGGTGGAGAGTGTACGGCAAATCCGGGATTCATGGTGAATTCGTGTAAGGTCTCGTGTAGGCAATGCGTAGGCGGCTGGCGGGACGGCTCGTATACGAAACCAGTGCTGAGCTGAGCTGAGCTTTATGCTTTGTTTTTGCTGTTGTACCATTGTATATTATGTTGTATAGCTACTAGTATAATTTTACATCGTTTCTATCTTCGCGCTGATTTCATCCGCGTGGTTGACAAACATTTCCCACTGTTCGCGATTAAACGCTAAACCTTTAAATCCCGGCGCCCACTCGCCGTTTTTGTTTTGGTAGTACTCGCGAACGTGTACCATCGGTTTCCCTTGATATTTTGACACCGTCACTCTCTTATTCCCTCCGATTTCGCACACCGCCTCGCTTTCCGAGTTACCCGCAGCGACGATATCGATTTTAATCTCCACATCCGCTATCTTCTCTCGTAAATTCTCAAATTGTTCCGCGTTCAAGTTCACGCCTTTCTTCCCCGGCAGCCACTGGCCGTCTTTTTGATAGTACTCTCTGAATGAAATCGTCGGTGCGCCTCTATACACTTGCACGGCTACGCGCTTCGCGTTAGAGAGTCTGCACACCTCGCCATCTACGGCGTCTTCGGCTTGTTGTTGTTGTTGTTGTTGTTGTCGTTGTTGTTGTTGTTGTTGCTGCTGCGTTCCTCCCGATTTCGCCGCCGCGGCACCTCCGCCACTCCCTTTCTCCTTGGTCACGTCCAATGCCCACGTCGGTGGCGCCTTCTTGCTATCGTGCGTCAACCTTAAATCCATCCCTCGCTTCAAGCACAAATACAACACCCGATTGACTTCCGACTTGTCCATCTTCGTCGCTTCCGATATAACTTTCGCCGTCGTCCCGTTCGCGCCGTAATCTTCTAAAGCGTCGAAAATCGTCTCCAGCGTTTGTTTCAAACTTTTCTCGGCGTCCTCGTCCTTGACCGTCTCCTCTTTTGGAAGGACACGTTCAGCGGCGGCAGAAGGAGGAGCTGCTGCTGCTTCTCGCTTCACCGCGAAAGCAGCCTCTTTTTGTGCAGCAGGAGGAGGAGGCCCTTCCCATTTACTCCTCAACAGGTCCTCCTCATCGACACCACTAACTTTCTGCTTCTTCGTCAACGGTTGTGGTGGTTGTTCTCCCGGGGAGCGGAGCACTTCTTCTTCTTCCGCGCGTTCCTTTTGCACGAACTCGTCCACGAGAGACACAATCAACGGTTTGAAATCATCAACGGGAAACCCGAGATCTTGGGCTAATCTCTCGCGAATTTGACGCTCGGAGAGGGTTTCCACATCGACCGTGCGTAAAAGTTCTCGACACTTTGCCTCCACCGCGGCGAGTTTGAAGTCAGACATGTTATGTATGTGCGCGTGTTTGCGTTTTTGATCTGTTGATTTTGAAAATGATTTCTTTTGTATCTGTGTTTTTCCCAAGGGTGCTCACTTTTCATATCTCTTCGTGTGAGAATGTAGCGGCGCGTGTCTCTCTAACTCTCTCTAAACTCTCTCTCTCTCTCGCGTGAATAGTAATAAAAAGGAAAAGTGGTAGTCGCGCTCTGCTGCGTGTGCCGCTAAGAAACGACGATTCTTTCTTCTTCTTCTTTTTGTTCTTTTTCTTTGTTGTCCGCAGGCGCCATTTTTTCTTCCTCTCCTCCTCCTCGGCGAGGCGGCAAAGGCGCTTTGTTGTTGCGGCGGTCGCGACGACGATCCCAGAAGAGATGATGATGATGATGATGGTATTTCGAGAAGGATACAAACGCGATCTCGAATTCTCTCTCCCAGGAACCGAAATCGAACGCGTTGACGGCGGTCGCTTTGACGAGCTTTTTCACGTCCGAGACGAACGAGGCGTGTTGGCGTTCGCGCTTTTGTTGTTTTCCTTCTTCTTCTTTTCCGTCTTCTTCTTCTTCTTCTTCTTCTCGAAGGTACTCGAACGCAGATAAGGCGACGCCTAACGTCGCCGCCGCGGCGCCGATAGCCGACGCTCGAAACTGCGGCGATGTTGGAAACGAGCGTAAACTCGCGGCGACGATTACGCACGCGTGTTCCTCTGCTTTCGTCCACAACCGTTTAAACTCCTTTGGCCTCGCGCCTTCGGTACCGAACGCGACGATTTCCACGTTCTTTTTCATCGCGTTTAAAAACTCATTCGCCCACATCGATCTCGTCGGTTTCGACACGCGATACTCCAACGTCGTCAAAATAACCGTCTCCATCTTCGCCATCGTCTCCTTATCGAACGTAATCGTTGATATCGGAACGCTAAAGTTGTTCTTCTTTTCCTCCTCGCACATCTCCTGCTCGTAGTCCACATCGAACTGGTCTCTTCTCTCTCTCGTTTTCAAGCTCAATCGAAAGCACGACGCGCTCAAAACTTCGTACGCCCACGCGCTCTCCGTCGTGCACTCCCCGCTCGCAAACGCTCGAACGACTTCTTCCGCGAAATCCACCGCCGCGCACGCGACGTCCACCATCGCAAACGACAACATTTGAGTTATTCTTCTTTCTGAATGACCAACACCACCACGATGAAAACGGTGATTTTCTACCTCCTCCTCCTCAAAGTCGTCGTCCTCATCCTCGTCGTCGTCGTCGAAACCAGAAGGCACCACCCCCTTCGTTAAAGACAGAAACTCTTCGTTTTTGTTCTGAAACAAAAAGAACTGTTCCGCTCGCGTTAAAACGCCTTCGACGACGGCGTCGCGAACGGTTTTCCATCGCTCCTCGCATTCGAAGTGAATCAAAGACGTTTTTTGTGTAGGATTTTGCACCGCGAATTTATCTTCGTTTTCTCGAGCGAGGAATCGCGCGAGCGTCGTCGCACACGTTTCCGTCTTAAACGTTTCTTTCCTCTTCAGCTTCTTCGTCTTTTCTTCTTCGTCTTCTTCCGCGTTGTAAAAAGCGACTCCTTCTTCTCTCTCGAAACGTTTCATTCTTCTTTAAAACAACAACAACAACGAATTATTATATAAAATCCGCGAATGGAAATCCTTCTTTTGCCGGATATTGAGCTTCGCCCCGCGAAGAGTGCGTTCGTCGTTTCCGCGCGCGTGGTTTTGAGGTTTTTTCCGCTTATTTTAGAGGACTGTTTTCGTCACATTTTGGCGTAAAACGAATCACACGAACAACAACACACGACGACGAACAAACGCGACCATGTCGGCGAGATGTACAAAAAGAGGAGAAAGTCTTCTTCGCCGAATGATACAAACGACGACGGCGAAAACGACGGCACCGGCATCGAACGCGCGTTACTTTCGCAGCGCTTTGAGCAACAACGATATCGCCTTTACGAATGGTCGACGTGTTTACTCTTCTTTCGATTGGTTCTCTTCCTCTTCTTCTTCTTCTTCTTCTTCTGAGTCGTCGGGTGCGGCTTTTGCGGGTGCGGCGGCCACGGCGACGATGATGATGGCGTACTTTTTGCCCTCTTCCTCTTGGTCCTCCTCTTCTTCTCTGGCTCGCTGCGAAGAGGCGAAGAAGGAGGCGAAGATGTCGTCTTCTAAAGGAGGAATGCCGTTCGAAAGCGTCACGTTGTACCAATACGACGTGTGCCCGTTCTGCAACAAAGTGAAAGCGTTTCTCGATTATCACAACATCCCGTACGACGTGGTCGAGGTGAACCCGCTGACGAAAACGGAGATTAAACAGTTCGAACACGAGTGGAAGAAAGTGCCGGTGTTAGTCGTGGACGGGAAGGCGACGTATAACTCGCGCGATATTATAAATGAAGTGGACGAGCGAGTGAGAAAACATTCGGGTTTGACGAAAAGGTGGTTCGGAGAGAAGAGCAAGAAAGAGAAGGAGAAGGAAGAGGAGTGGTGCAAATGGGTGGACGATAGGTTCGTGCACGTGTTGACGCCGAATATTTATAAAACGTTTCGAGAGGCGATGGAGAGTTTCGATTACATCACGGAGAGAGGCAATTTTGGGTTTTTCGAACGGCAATCGGCGAGGATTACCGGAGCAGTGAGCATGTACGGGATTTCGAAGATGGTTTTAAAGAAAAGGCACGGGATCGAAGACGAGAGAGCGTCGTTGTTCGAGGAGACGAGGAAGTGGATGTCCGAGGGAGTTGGACAAAGCGGCGGCAAATTTTGCGGCGGGGACGCGCCGAACATCGCGGATATTTCCATGTTTGGCGTGTTCAGAGCCGTGAAGACGTTCCAAACGTTCGAGGACGTGTGTAAAGAGGTACCGGAAATGGTGCCGTGGTACGAGAGGATGCAAAAAGCAGTAGGAGAGAGTTCTAGATCGGACGGGTTGAGTAATTGAAGAAATTGGGAGGATTGTTTAAATGTATAAAAGTAATCAAACCGCAAAGGTTTGTTGTTGGATTCAGCGTAATACTATTTGAACACATAAAAGTACATTTCTGACTGCTACTACTATCTATTTTGAGTTTACACCCCTTTATTCGTTACATTCGTGGTACACATACAGCGCCTTTTGGTCTTACTACTTACTACCAATGGAGGAATCGCGGGTGTCGCTGTCCCCAATGCCAGTAGCGATGATGACCCTGTCGTCGCTGGTTACCTTCCGCTTGTGCCTGCGCTGCTCTCGCGCGCATGAGATGAGCTTGTTGGTGTTCGTGAATGGCGTTATGTTGCGTGAACCACATCATGGTTAAAATAAACGTCCACCAAAGAATATTCCCAATCGCCGTCGCGACTGAATTCGCGGCGTTCTCGTTGATGTACGCCCTGACTTGTTCGTCCGAACTCGCCGCTGTCAACGCCGCGGAAGGTTCCAATCCCGCCGCACTGACGCGTCCAGTGAGCAAAAATAATATCCTTTGGACGACGATGAGAAAGGCGACGAGAATACCTCCGACAGCGGCGCCGAACGAGGCTAAAAAGAAGGATAAATTCCTCGGCGACGACAACGCTATCCGTTTCAACGCGTGAAAAATAACAATAACGTCTCTGTGTAAAGCGTTGTGCACGCGTTCTGCGAGCGCGGTTAATCTACTCACATTGTTTCGCGACGATGAGGACGAACTCCTTCCACCTCTCCCGTCTCTCCCACCGACGGGCACGCCGTATTTATCCGTCGGTTCTCCCGTCGCCGGAGGCGCTCCGCTGGCGCATCGCACTAACGGCCATTTCGGTGGCGGTAGCGTGGTCGTATATTTCTGTTTCTGTTTCTTCTTCTCCTCCTCTCCTTTTCCTTCGTTGTTCTCGTCTGAATCGTCCTCGTTTACGTCTGAATCGTCGTTGTTGTCGTACATCCTCTTCTGAAAATACTCGCTCGCGCCGTACCCTTTCTCTTGCAACCAAGCTTCCACCCCGGCTCGAATCTGCCAATTCGGCACCACGTCCGTGCACGTCACGATTGCATTCGTCGTTGGATCCGTCGGTTGATTCCCGAACCTTTTACTTCTCAGCCATCTCGATATCGCCTCGCGTTCGTACGTGTACCCGGTTTGCAACAACACCACGGGATCCTCGAATAAATCTTGCGTGATGACGCACTTTAAATGTTCCGGAGGTTCCTCAAACTGCGTTAAATGTTTCGAGTAATACATCGACGACGAGGTGCTGGATGTAAAGCCGCTCAGGATGGTTTTCTTGACCACTCCGGCGAGACCGGCGAGGCCGAAGAATAACGCGTTTTGGTTGTTGTTGTTCGTGTTCGACGACGACATATTTTAGACGATTTCTTTCAAGATGATGAGAGACTCTATATACCGACAAAACGGAAAAAACGCGCGACAAAAGGACACGAACCGGCGGAAAAAGAGTTCTTCCTCTCTCTTATTATTCCGCGTACTCTGTGCTCTCTCTTTCGCTCTCGTCGTCTTCAAAATCGCAAGAAAGCTCTTCGTCGTCTTTTTCTTGCGTATTTACGAGCCAAAATATTCGTTTTTTTCCAAAGTGGCAGCCCCGCTCGATTTTCTTTTTTTTTTTCTTTTCAAATGGCTGCCCCTTTTTGAGGTTTTTCTGCACATTTCATCCCCTCTTCACAGCATATATAAATAAATAAGAATGTCCGCAACTATGTGCACCACCGCGTCTTTTGCACCGTCGTCTTTATTGTCTAGCAGATTTTCGAACGGTACGATTTCGTTTGCGTGCCTTTTAAGTGCGAGAGCGTTTTTTTTTACGTCGCGAGACGCGCGTTTTAGAGTTGTGTTCCGCGTGATTTGTACGCCTCTGGTTGTTGTGAAACGTGATGTTTTTTTTCTCTCAATTGAGAAGCGCGCGATGCTGGTGAAGAGGAGGAGGCGTGCGAGAGAGAGAAAAAAGAAGGAAGCGACAAAATGAACGCGTAAATTGGATGTTTTCGCATCCAAACGCGCGCGGTTTTCATCCTCGCTCGTTTCGCGAGTGGCGGAGTAGGCGGCGATTTCGAGAAGGAATTTTTCTCGCCGCCCTTTATCCTTTTGGCGACGTCTCCGCAGGAAAGGGAGGAGGAGGCACTTTTTATGTGCGACTTTGACTGACGCGCGCTTTTCAACTTCTCTCTTTGAATAACAAACAGGTTCCAGAGCATCTGCTTTCCAAACGTCCACCACCACCACGAAAAAACCAGTGTCCGGTTTTCAATTCCACATCGAAGCCAAGCAAAACAAAGTCGCTCGAACGCTCCTCACCCAAAAGGAACGCACGTACAACAAGGCGCGAAAGTCGGAAATCGCCACGCGCATCAAAAAAGTCCGAACGTTAGCCGAAATATTGTTACCGGCCGCGACGGAAGACAACGTCGCGGAGTTGGAGAAGTTAATCAGCGAAGCGACGAAGAGTGTCGACAAGGCGGTTTCGAAAGGCGTTTTGCATAAGAATACCGGCGCGAGACGAAAGTCGAGAATGGCGAGGTGCAAACAAGCCGTGTTGAAGGCGAATAACTTGATGACGTACAATTAATAATAACACACGCGACTACTATAGAAGAGAGAGAGAGAGAGAGAGA
>Ga0181552_10001177_pt1 | contig 19879 bp, 14 predicted proteins | sample 011ome_18_FD_130583 | JGI IMG/M metagenome (GOLD analysis project Ga0181552, IMG submission 130583) | Coastal salt marsh microbial communities from the Groves Creek Marsh, Skidaway Island, Georgia - 011501BT metaG (megahit assembly) | ecosystem: Environmental > Aquatic > Marine > Intertidal...
AATATTTTAAGTCTATTCTCCCTCAATACCTCAAACAATTAAACGAATAAGTTTAAAAATTCTATTGAAATTAATCGAATTAATTTAACTTTCCACTTTTATAAATTATAATTAAATACAACCATAACAATGAGAAAATTATTAGGAGTTTTTGCAGTAATTGCAGTACTGATTCAAAGTTGTAACACTAGTCCAAGACCTGATTTAGGAGAGGGTATTTTTGCAAATATCGATACTGATTTAGGAGCTATTATTCTCCAATTAGAATATGAAAAAGTTCCTGTCACTACCGCTAACTTTGTTTCCTTAGCAGAAGGAACAAATCAGTTTGTAAGTGAAGAACTCAAGGGAAAATCATTTTATGATTCCATCTTGTTTCATCGAGTTATTAAAGACTTTATGATCCAAACTGGGGATCCTCAAGGATCTGGAATGGGTGGCCCTGGTTACCAATTTAAAGACGAATTTGACGAACGTTTATCTCATAACGATAAAGGTATTTTATCCATGGCAAATGCTGGACCTGGAACTAATGGTTCTCAGTTTTTTATTACTCATGCTCCTACTCCCTATTTAGATGGGAGACATTCTGTTTTCGGAAAAGTTGTTGAAGGATTAAATGTTGTGGATTCAATTGCTAGTGTTGCTACTGAATCTGACCGTCCTGTAGAAGACCTGTACATCAAACATATTTCGATCTACAGAAATGGTTCTGACGCAACTTCCTTTGATGCTAATAAGGTTATGGCAGACTACTTTAAAGAAGAAGAAAAGGCAAAAGAAGCTTATGCTGAAAAAACTTCTGAGTGGGCCAAGGAAGCAGAAGCTCAAAAAGCTGAAGCTCGCTTTACTGATTCTGGGTTAGGTATCTATGTCCTTAAAGAAGGTACTGGAGAAAAGACAAAAAATGGAGAAATGGTTAATGTTTCCTATGCTGGATATTTTGAATCAGGTGCTTTGTTTGATTCAAATATTGAAAATATAGCTATGGAACATGGTAAACTAAGTATCAACAGAAAAAATGCTGGGGGGTACAACCCTATTCCTATGCAATGTAGTATGGATGCTCAATTAATTGCTGGATTTAAAGAAGGTTTACTTTCCATGGAAATAGGTCAAAAAGTTCGATTATTTATCCCACCACATTTAGGATGGGGTGAAAATGGAGCAGGAAGCGTTATTCCTCCAAATGCGAATGTTATCTTCGATGTTGAAATCGTTTCAAGAGTAGAAGAATAAATCGCTTCTTTTAAGTTCAATACTACAAGCCTCTCTTTGGAGGCTTTTTTTTTATATTCCCTATTTTTTTTGATTCGGAACTTCTCTTATCTTTATTCTTTTAATCCATTAAATCCCTATCTATGAAACTTCACAAACTGATGTTTTGTTTGGTCTTAAGTAGTTTTGGAATTACCTCAGCTCAAGATTATTTTCCAAAACATGATGGTGTTAAGGTTACTAATAACACTTATTATGCCTTTACTCATGCTACTATTCATACCAACCCTAATGAAACCCTAACGGATGCAACGCTATTAATTCAAGACGGAAAGATCATTAGTATTGGTCGCTCCATTCAACTTCCAGCAAACACAATCATAAAAGATAGTGAAGGCAAACACATTTATCCCTCCTTTATAGATGCCTATAGTTCATTTGGTGCAGAACAACCAAAAAAAGCATCATCTAACGGAAGATCAGCACAATATGGACCTTCTAAAGACGGGTTTTATTGGAATGATCATATCATAAGTGATCGAAGCGCTGTAGAAGGATTTTCATTTATCAAAAAAGATGCTGAACAATTACTTCAATCAGGATTTGGAATTGTAAACAGCTTTGTCTCTGATGGAATTATCAGAGGTACTGGAGTTTTAGTTTCTTTAAACCTAGAGGCTTCTGATGCTATTCGCGTGCTATCTAATAAATCTGGTCAGTACTTTTCACTGTCTAAATCAGTAACCTCTAATCAGTCCTACCCTACTTCTATAATGGGATCTCTAGCCTTACTTCGTCAGTTTTATGCTGATTCTAAATGGTATGCAGCTGGTAAGAGTACTACTAAAGATCGTTCAATTGAAGCTTTTTTAGCGAATAAAAATGAACCTCAAATATTTGAAGCTGGTAGCTTAGAAAATCTTCTTAGAATTGATCAGTTAGGGGATTCAAATGCTATTCAATACACCATTGTATCAGGAGGTGATTCTTATCGCAACCCTGAACAAGTAAAGGCTAGTGGAGCTCAACTTATTGTACCCTTAGACTTTCCGTCGGCTTATGACGTTTCCAACCCAGCAGAGGCTTCGATTTTAACCCTTGAACAACTCTTAACTTGGAACCAAGCACCTTCAAATCCTAAGGTTTTAGAACAATACGGAATTGATTTTGCTTTTACGACTCATAGGTTGAAAAACCCAAAAGATATCCTAAAAAATATTCGTGTAGCAGTGGCTTATGGTTTATCAAAAAACAAAGCCTTAGAAGCGCTGACAACAGCTCCAGCTCGTATTTTAAAACAATCAAATCAGATCGGTCAATTAAAATCAGGTTATATCGCTAATTTTTTAATCACTTCTGGAGATCTTTTTGACGCTGAGACTGAGCTTTATGAAAACTGGACTCAGGGTGCTCCTTATATCGTCAAAGTTGAAAATGAAATCGATTTAAGAGGTCACTATAGCCTTGCCATTGACAAAAAAGAATTCAAACTTGAAATTAGTGGCACCAAAGACCAACCAAAAGCTAAGGTAGAACAAGATTCCACCAAACTCAATTCAAAATTTGCTTTTGCAAACAATTGGATGGAACTAAGTTTTGACAACGAAGATAAAACCGCTAAATACATTCTATCTGCTCACATAGATGATTCGGGTACTATTTCTGGAGCTGGAATTGATCCTAGTGGAGCCGATTTTAAATTCACGGCATCAAAAACAAGTGAATTTTCAGCTAAAGACGAAGATAACAAGAAGTATAACACTCATAAAGTCATGCCTGTCTTATATCCAAATAAGGCGTATGGAAATACATCAATGCCTGAATCTAAGACCATTTTATTTAAAAATGCCACTGTTTGGACTGGTGAACGTGCTGGAATATTAGAACATACTGATGTTCTTGTTAAGGATGGAAAAATTGCTAAAATAGGAGTTGATTTAAAAGCTAGAAATGCTGAAGTTATCGATGCTACAGGAAAACATCTAACCGCAGGTATTATTGATGAACATTCACACTTAGCCCTTAGTGCTGTAAATGAAGCTGGTCATAATTCAACTGCAGAAGTAACAATGGAAGATGCGATCGACCCTAATCATCCTGGAATTTATCGCTCTCTTGCTGGTGGAGTTACCTCACTACAACTCCTTCATGGATCTGCAAACCCTATCGGTGGTCGATCTGCGATTATCAAAGCAAAATGGGGTGGTACCGCTAAGGATTTAATTTATCATAACAGTCCTCAATTCATAAAATTTGCTCTTGGAGAAAATGTAAAACAATCCAACTGGAGTAGCTATTCTAGATTTCCACAATCAAGAATGGGAGTGGAACAACTGTTCATCAACTACTTCCAAAGAGCTAAGGAATACGACTTAGCTAAAAAAGCTGGGGAAGAAGTTCGGTATGATGAAGAATTAGAGGTTCTTGCTCAAATTATCAATGGCGAACGATTTATTTCGTGTCATTCCTATGTTCAGTCAGAGATTAACATGCTCATGAAGGTTGCTGATCAGTTTGGATTTAGAGTCAACACGTTTACCCATATTCTTGAGGGATATAAGGTTGCTGATAAAATGAAAGCACATGGCGTTGGAGGATCAACGTTCAGCGATTGGTGGGCTTATAAATTTGAGGTATCTGATGCTATTCCTTACAATGCTGCAATAATGCATAGAGAAGGAATTACGGTTGCCATTAACTCCGATGATGCTGAAATGAATAGACGCTTAAATCAAGAAGCAGCAAAAACTATTAAATATGGCGGTGTTAGTGAAGAAGAAGCATGGAAAATGGTGACTATAAATCCCGCAAAACTCCTTCATATAGATCAACGCGTAGGAAGTATCAAGGAAGGAAAAGATGCTGACCTGGTACTTTGGAACAATCATCCGCTATCAGTCTATGCTAAAGCTGAAAAAACACTGATTGAAGGTGCTATTTATTTTGATTTAGAAGAAGATTTAGCGAAGCGTCAATCGATTAAAGAACAAAAAAATGAACTACTTCAACTGATGCTTCAAGAAAAACTCTTAGGGAAACCAACTCAAAAACCTACGAGTAAAGAAACTAAGAATTTAAGCTGTGAGACCCTTTAAGTTAAAGATTATGAAAAAGTTAAACACTATATTGAATCTACTAGTAATGTTAGTTACAACAGTAGTAATTGCCCAACAAACACCTGGAACTCCCCAAACGGAACCTATTAGTATTATTGGGGGTACAGCACATATTGGAAATGGCCAACTGATCAATAACGCTACTATCGTTTTTGAAAATGGCATAATAACAGCAATTGGAGGTCCTGAGTTAACCACCAAGGGGCAACTAATAGATGCTACTGGTAAAGATGTATATCCTGGGTTTATCGCTTTATCCACTTCGCTAGGACTAATTGAAATAGATGCTGTTAGAGCTTCTGACGACGAAGATGAAATTGGAGAACTCATTCCACATGTTCGTTCTCAAATTGCCTATAATGCTGAATCAAAAGTAGTAGAAAGTATGAGACCTAACGGTATTCTAGTCGCTCAAGTTTCTCCTAAAGGCGGAATCATTTCTGGAGCATCCTCTGTAATGCAGCTTGATGCTTGGAATTGGGAGGATGCTACGATCTTAGCCGATGATGCTATACACTTAAATTGGCCGAACTCGTTTTCAAATGGACGGTGGTGGCTAGGAGAAGAACCCGGGTTAAAAACCAATAAAAACTATCCTAAACAAATTCAGCAACTCAAAGAGTTTTTAGCTCAAGCTCAAGCGTATAATAAAGTTTCCAATACTAATCGAAATCAAGTATTTGAAGCTACTGCAGGACTTTTTAATGGTACTCAGTTTTTATACATCAATGCTGATACCGAGCAAGAAATAATCGATGCTGTTAAAACTTCCAAAGGATTTGGAATCCACAGAATTGTGATTGTTGGTGGGACAATGTCATATAAAATAACTGAGTTTTTGAAAAAAAATAAAATCAGTGTCGCAGTAGCAGCTACTCATAAATTACCTCCTTCAGAAGATGCAGATTATGATTTTTATTATAAACTTCCTAAACTGTTACTAGATGCTGGAATACAAGTTGGGATCCATACGATGGATAAGGATAATTTTCAAACAAGAAACTTACCCTTCTTTGCAGGACAAGTTGTCGGACAAGGGATAGATAAAGAACAGGCCCTACAACTTATCAGCTTGAATCCAGCAAGAATGTTAGGAATTGATAAAAATTATGGATCATTGGAACAAGGAAAATCCGCTACTCTTTTCATCTCCAAAGGGGATGCCCTTGATATGCAAGGAAATCAGTTAGAGCATGCGTTCATCGATGGTCGATCAGTTTCCTTAGAAACACATCAAACTGAACTCTATCATCGTTATTCCAGCAAATTTGGACATCACTAAATAAGCATTAAAAATAAGGGCTCCTTTTTGGAGCCTTTTCTTTACACCTAGCTACAATCTTCGTATTTTTATACTATGAAATCAGCGATATCCATCACCTCTTCCTCAAATCCTAAAATCAAGGAACTAGGTGCACTCAAAGAAAAATCTAGAGCTCGAAAAAAAAGTGGCTTATTTGTTATAGAGGGGCAACGTGAACTTCAAATTGCATTAGATGCTAACTATATCATTGAGCAACTCTTTTTCAATCCCTCAATTATCGACACCGATACACTTTCAAAATTTATAACTGATGATTCGATACAACGCTATGAAGTAACAGATGACGTTTATGCAAAAATAGCCTACCGTTCTTCCACTGAAGGAATTGTTGCAGTGTGCAAATCAAAAAACCATGAGTTATCATCATTTCATCTCACTACTAAAAAACCCCTGATACTCGTTGCAGAAGCTCCGGAAAAACCTGGAAATATAGGTGCATTAATTCGTACAGCTGATGCTGCAGGCATTGATGCTGTTCTTATTGTAAATCCAAAAACAGATCTGTACAATCCCAACACTATTAGAGCAAGTCTAGGATGCTTATTTTCTGTTCCAATCTATACGGCAAGCTCGGAAGAAGCTATTGTGTTTTTACAAGAACAAGGCATTTCCATTTATGCCGCTACACTTCAGGATTCCTCTAACTATACAGATGTTGATTTTAATGGAGCTACTGCCATAGTTGTAGGAACTGAGGCTACAGGTCTTGAAGAATGTTGGCGAGAAGCAAGTACCAAGAACATCCTTATTCCTATGAGAGGTTCCATCGATTCGATGAATGTCTCTGTAGCCGCTTCAATTCTTGTCTTTGAAGCTGTTCGTCAAAGAAATTAAAACAAATTAGATTTCTATGTTGAAGCTGTTTTAAAAAAAAGTAATTTTAATATATGAGCCTACTACTGACAGAAGAAGAAGAAAATAAAGCAATCGCTAAGGAATATAAAAACCTTCTCAGAATTAGTTATCAATCACTAAGTGCTGATGATAAAAAAATGATTCGTTTAGCTTTTGATACGGCTGTTGGTGCTCATAATGGTCAACGTAGGAAATCTGGGGAAGCCTATATTTTTCATCCCATATCAGTGGCAAAAATTGTAGCAAAAGAAATAGGTTTAGATGCCACTTCTATTGCTGCAGCCTTATTACATGATGTTGTTGAAGATACCGATATTACTCTTGATGATTTGGAACGCCTTTTTAACCCTGCTGTAGCTCGGATTGTTGATGGACTTACAAAAATAGCAGGTCTTAAAAAAGAAGCTGATATTTCTTTACAGGCTGAAAATTTCAGGAAGATGTTACTTACGCTTAATGATGATATACGGGTGATCATTATTAAAATTGCAGATCGATATCACAATATGCTGACTATGGCATCAATGCCTGAATATAAACAGGTTAAAATTGCCTCTGAAACACTATACATATATGCTCCATTAGCCCATAGAATTGGCTTATATAATATTAAAACAGAACTTGAAGATTTAAGTTTAAAATACACAGAGCCTGAAGTATTTGATAGTATCGAAGAAAAAATTAATGAATCCAAGGATGACCAAAACAAATACATTAGAAACTTTTCATCGATCATAAGAAAATCATTAAATAAAGAACACATCGAATGCAAAATTGCAGGTCGATCTAAATCGGTGTATTCTATTCATCGTAAGATGAAAATCAAAGGAGTATCTTTTGAAGAAGTCTACGATAAATTTGCCATCAGAATTATCTATAAATCTGAAATCGACCAAGAAAAGTTTTTAGCTTGGAAAACATACTCCATCGTTACTGATTATTTTACCCCAAACCCTGTTCGCTTAAGAGATTGGATTTCTTCTCCAAAATCTACAGGATATGAAGCACTTCATATCACGGTTATGGGGCCTAAAAACAGATGGGTTGAAGTTCAAATTAGATCTGAACGAATGCATGAAATAGCAGAAAAAGGATACGCTGCTCATTTTAAATACAAACACGGTGATCAACAAGAAAAGGGAATTGATATATGGCTCAATAAATTACATGAAGCTTTGGAAAATCCAACCGCTAATGCTGTTGATTTTGTAGAAGAATTCAAACTAAATCTTTACGCTAAAGAAATTTTTGTCTTTACACCAAAGGGTGATTTAAAATCACTTCCTAAAAATGCTACTCCTTTAGATTTTGCCTTTAGTATTCACACCGAAATTGGTTTACAAACAAGAGGAGCAAAAGTCAATGGAAAGTTAGTTCCCTTAAATACCACTCTTAAAAGTGGTGATCAAGTGGAGGTCATTACCTCTGAATCAGTTAAACCGACCCAAAACTGGCTTAATTACACGACCACAGCAAGAGCTCGTTCGCGTATTAAATCGATTTTAAAAGAAGAAAACAAACGAATTGCAGAAGAAGGAAAAGCTATTCTGAGAAGAAAATTAAAATCTCAGAAAATTACTGTGTCTAATGAAGTCGTTGATAAAATGGTCAAGCACTTTAAACTCAAGACCAGTTTGGAGTTATTTTATCAAGTTGGAACAGGAGCTATTGACAATACTGCTATTAAAGATTTTGCATCATCCTACAGTAATGCTATTCTAAGTTTTTTAAAGAATCGTATCCGTAGAAAATCTAGTCGCAGTTTGAAGCATACCAATGAGATTGTTACTTACGATGATTTGGTATTTACAAACAATAGAGAAAAGCTCCCGTATACCTTCGCTCCCTGTTGTAATCCTATTCCAGGTGATGAAGTTTTTGGATTTACCTCTGTCAATGAAGGAATCAAGGTTCATAAAAAAAATTGTCCCAATGCTATTGCATTGCAATCTAATTATGCCTATCGTATTCTATCTGCAGAGTGGATCGATTCCAGCATTACAGAATTTGATGCTAAAATTGAATTACAAGGAATAGACCATATGGGAATTGTAAATGAAATTACTCATGTGATTAGCAAGCATAAAAATATATCCATGAATAAGATTTCTTTTGAATCAACCGGAGGAACCTTTAATGGCACCATAACCATAGGCGTTAAGTCCAATACAACATTAGAAAACCTCATTAAAGAAATCAAGTCGATGAAGGGTATTAATAAAGTCGTTAGAATTTAAATTTTAGCCTTACATTTGCAACATATTAATTGAGCTTATGGTCTCTGAAAATAACCAAGAGATAGTTAAGGAAGTGTTTACGACCTATTTAGAAGAAAATGGTCATCGAAAGACTCCCGAACGCTATGCCATATTACAAGAAATCTACGATTCGGAATCTCATTTCGATATAGAGTCACTCTATATAAAAATGAAAAATAAAAAATACCGGGTAAGTAGAGCCACCCTCTATAATACCATTGAGCTCCTTATGGACTGTAAATTAGTTCGAAGACATCTATTTGGTAAAAATCAAGCTCAATACGAGAAGTCTTATTTCGATCGACAACACGATCACTTAATTTTAACCGACACCGGTGAAGTTATCGAGTTTTGCGATCCTAGAATTCAATCAATAAAAAAAACAATAGAAGAAGTTTTCGATGTACAGATTACAAATCATTCGCTGTACTTTTACGGAACAAAGTCAACTGATAATACTAAATAACTAACACATGGCTGTAGATTTACTACTAGGTCTTCAATGGGGAGATGAGGGAAAAGGTAAAATTGTAGATGTTTTAACAAAGGATTACGATATCATAGCAAGGTTCCAAGGTGGGCCAAACGCTGGACACACTTTAGAGTTTGATGGTATCAAACACGTATTACACACCATTCCTTCAGGAATTTTTCATGAGAATTCAGAAAATATTATAGGTAATGGAGTGGTTATTGATCCTGTGATCTTCAAAAAAGAACTCAGCAATCTGGACCAATTTAATTTAGATTATACCTCAAAATTATTTGTTTCTAGAAAAGCGCACTTAATCTTACCTACACATCGTTTATTAGATGCCGCGTCAGAAGCTTCAAAAGGAAAAGCAAAAATTGGATCTACCCTAAAAGGAATCGGTCCAACGTACATGGATAAAACCGGTAGAAATGGTATGCGAGTTGGTGACTTAGAACTTAGCGACTGGAAAGAACGCTATCGTAAATTAGCGGACAAACATGAGGCAATGATTGACTATTATGATGTTGACCTCCAATATAACCTTACTGAATTAGAAGATGAATTCTTTGAAGCTGTTGAAAGTCTAAAGCAATTGAATTTTATCGATTCTGAGCAATATATTTTTGATGCCATAGCATCCAATAAAAAAATACTTGCAGAAGGAGCTCAAGGATCCTTACTTGACATTGATTTTGGTACCTATCCGTTTGTAACCTCATCCAATACAACTGCTGCAGGAGCCTGTACTGGTTTGGGAATTGCTCCAACAAAAATTGGGCGAGTACTGGGTATCTTTAAAGCCTATACTACGCGAGTAGGATCGGGTCCATTCCCTACTGAGTTATTTGATATTGATGGAGAAACCATGGGACGAGTTGGTAATGAATTTGGAGCAACCACCGGCAGACCAAGACGTTGTGGATGGCTTGATCTTGTTGCGCTTAAATATGCTGTAAAAATCAATGGAGTGACAGAACTCATGATGATGAAAGCTGATGTGCTCAGTGGATTTGAGAGAATCAAAGTATGTACTTCTTACCACTACAAAGGAACTATTGTTTCTCATTTACCTTATAATATTGAAGAAGAAAATGTAGCTCCGATATATTCAGAATTACCTGGATGGAAAAAAGATCTTACCGGTCTCACTAAAGAGTCTGATCTTCCTGAAAACCTTATGAGTTATATCGAATATCTTGAAAAGGAACTTGAAGTTCCTATTAAAATTGTTTCTGTAGGACCTGATCGTAAACAAACGATCTTTAGATAAGATTAAGCCACGTAAATGTGGCTTTTTTTTAAATACAAGAATTCTTAGTACTATTGTAAGTAGCCTAAATTAAAAGCGTGAAAAAAAATCTAATAGCTCTTATTTTTTTAGTTACAATTTCGAAGGCGTGGTCTCAACAAGAGGAAGAACCCATTGAAATTGTCTATGGCGGTAATTTTACAAAAAATGAACTTAAGTATCCAGGGGCCTCTATCTTCAGTAAAGATGATGAAAGACAATTAGAGTTTTTGCATAAAGGAGCTCAACTCTGGTGTGATGTAGCGCTTTTCTATCAACAAGAAAATAAAATTAAAGCTATTGGCAATATAAAGCTAGTCCAAGGTGATACTTTAGAACTCAAAGCTAAGCGTTTGGATTATGACGGAAGCTCGCTACTTGCTAAAAGTTGGGACCAAGTGAGCCTGACCTCTCCTCAAATGAAGTTAAAAACAGACACTCTTTACTTCAACAGAGCAATTCAAGAGGCTTATTATGATTCTGGAGGAATAATAAAAGATGAAGAAAACACCCTAAAATCACTTATAGGGCGCTATGACACCAAACTCAAAAAATATATATTTAAACAAAATGTTCATTTGACCAATCCAGAATATGAGCTCAATTCTGAAAAACTGGACTATCATACGCAATCAAAACATGCATACCTTTACGGACCTTCAAAAATAATAGCAGAAGACTATAGTTTTTATTGTGAACGAGGATTCTATAATACCATACTTCAAGAAGGCTACGGCATTAAAAATACGACCATCAAATATGACAACAGAATTATAAAGGGGGACTCTGTTTATTTAAATCACCCAATGAATTTTGCTTCTGCAACTAATAATATCAAAATAACTGATACCATTAACAACGGAGTACTTCGGGCTCATTATGCCGAAATTTATAAAGACAAAGATTCCTTATTTGCAACAAAACGTGCCTTATCAATTAGTTTAGTTGAAAATGATTCGCTCTATATGCATGGGGATACCATTATGGTAACCGGTAAAAAAGATCAAAAAATCATCAGAGCATTTCAACATGCAAAATTTTTCAAAAAGGGGCTTTCTGGGAAATGTGATTCAATTCACTTTAACCAACTATCGGGTATTACAGAACTCATCAGAAAACCGATACTTTGGAATGGACCTAGTCAAATGACTGGTAAAGAAATTTACCTAATTTCCAATCCAAAAACCAAGGAACTGGATTCCTTAAAAGTAATCGATAATGCTTTTATTGTTTCTTTAGATAGTATTGGTAAAAAAGGCTATAATCAAATCAAAGGAAAATTACTCAATGGAAGTTTCAAAGACAATCAATTAAAACATATTCAAATTGATCAAAATACCGAAGTCATCTATTATGTCTATGATGACAACAATGAACTTTTAGGAATTAATCAAACCATTTGTAGTGCAGTGATCATGGAAATGGAAGAGGGTGGTATTGAAGAAATATCGTTTGTACTCAATCCAGAGGGACAAATTTCCCCTCTCAAAGATACTCCTATAGAAGATCGAAAGCTCGAAGGATTTCTATGGTATGGATCTGAGCAAATCAAATCGCCTGACGATCTTTTTGAAGAGGATGATTTTGAACTCAAAATAATTAATGGATTAAATCAAGAGTTAAGTCCAACTAAATCTAGTATTAATTCCAAGGAATCACCCCTAGTTAAAAAGCCTAAGAAGACCAATTAACAATGACTGAGGATTTTTTAAAATATCAAGCACAAACCACTCCTCACCCATTAAAGATGGTGGTAAAAAAGGCCGTTGGTTCTTATATTTATGATCAGGACAATAGGCCTCATTTAGATTTTGTTGCAGGTGTTTCAGCCTGTAGTTTAGGCCATAGTCATCCCAGTGTAGTCAACGCCATTAAAGAACAAGTGGATCGCTATATGCATGTAATGGTGTATGGTGAATACGCCCTTAAACCTGCCGTTGATTATTCAAAATTACTGACAGAACAACTTCCAGCATCACTGAATTGCACCTATTTAGTCAACTCCGGAACAGAGGCTATAGAAGGAGCATTAAAATTAGCTAGACGGGTTAGCGGTAGATCTCAAATCATTGCTGCTAAATCAGCTTATCATGGTAATACGATGGGATCTTTGAGTTTAATGGGGAAGAAAGAAAACAGAAAACCCTTTGAACCATTGATTGGAGATGTGGACTTTATCGCCTTCAATTCAGAGGAAGATATATCAAAGATCAATGAGCAAACTGCCTGTGTAATTCTTGAAACTATTCAAGGAGGAGCTGGATTTATTCTTCCAAAAGAAATGTACCTTACCAAAGTAAAAAAGCGCTGTCAGGAGGTAGGTGCGCTACTTATTCTTGATGAGATACAACCTGGATTTGGTAGAACTGGAAGTCTATTTGCCTTTGAACAATTTAACTGTGTACCAGATATCTTAGTTATTGGTAAGGGGATGTGTTCAGGCTTACCAGCAGGAGCCTTTATTTCTTCTTATGAACATATGCAATTACTTGCTGATGATCCAAAATTAGGCCATATTACCACCTTCGGTGGAAATCCAGTTATAGCCGCTGCTGCACTCGCTACACTTAAAGAGTTGATTACTAGTCAACAACAGATAATAAAAGAGACGCTTATTAAAGAACAACTCCTTAGAGAACAACTTCAACATCCACTGATTACATCGATCAGAGGAAGAGGTTTAATGCTTGCCTTGATGTTTGAAAATGAAGACATCGCCAATTATTTAATTCTTAAGGCTGCAGATCAACAATTAATTTTATTTTGGTTGCTCTTCGAAAAAAAAGCAGCTAGAATTACTCCTCCGCTAACCATTTCTGAGGAAGAAATTATTCAAGGGTGTTCAATAATCAATTCCATTTTAGATACTTACCCAGGTTAAACTGTTAACTATTTTGTTAATAAGAATGCCATCTTCCCGCTGAAATATCTAGGGATAACTCCTACTTTTAAAGTATAAGGAACCTAAGGATTCATTATGTCATTAGACGAAAACGAAAATTCTCAACTGCCTATCGCAAAATTCGAATCGATGTTAAAGACCGATGAAATCTTTTTTTTCGATGCCGAAGATTTTGAGGAAATCATACACCATTACCTGAATAATGGAAAGGTATCTTTAGCAAAAAAAGCGATTCAACTTAGTTTAGATCAACACCCAAGGGTCACCAATCTCAAACTTTTGGAAGTTGAAGTATTAGTTTTTGAAAATAAATTAGATCAAGCCAATGATATCCTCAATAATTTAGAACTCATCGATCATTTTAATGATGAAATCTATATTCAACGCGCTAATATCTATTCCAAACAAGACAAACATGTAGAAGCAATAAACGCGCTAAAAAAAGCCTTAGAAATTGAACCAGAACAAGCCGATATCTATACTTTAATGGGTATGGAATATCTTTTTTTGGAAGATTTTGAAAAAGCAAAACAGAGCTTTATCAAGTGTGTATTCTTAGATATTGAAGATTATGCTGCATTATATAATATTGTCTATTGTTTTGAATACCTCGGGGAGTATAAAGAAGGAATTGAGTATTTAAATAATTACTTAGACAAAAATCCTTATTGTGAGGTGGCTTGGCATCAACTCGGCAAAATGTATGTTGAGTTAGAACTCTATAAAGAAGCATTATCCTCCTTTGATTTTGCTATCTATTCCGATGATCGATTTATTGGAGCCTATTATGAAAAAGGGTTGGTTTTAGAGCAGCTAGGTCGTTATCAAGAGGCTATTGAAAATTATGAAATTACCATTAGATTAGAAGACCCTACTTCACATGCATACCTTAGACTTGGTCAATGCCATGAACAATTAGGACATTTAGACTTAGCACAAAGTTATTACTACCAAACTGTTCATGAAGATCCCCTATTAGATAAAGGTTGGCTAGCCATCACTAATTTCTTTTTTAAAAGCAATAATTATGAAAAAGCTTCTTATTATATAAACAAAGCCATAAATATCGATGCTGAAAATCCGCTCTATTGGAAGCGATGTGCGGAAATAAACACCGCTATGTTTAAGTATTTTGAAGCTGATTATGCCTATAAACAAGCTGTTGAATATGGTAATTATGAATTGGATACTTGGTTGTCTTGGGCTGAAGTTATGGTACTCTTAAACGATTCTAATTCAGGGATTCAAATCTTATTACAAGCGTTGGAATTCTATCCTGAAGAAGCAGAAATTCACTTTTTATTGGCAGCACTGTTTCATAATAGAACTGAGTTATTCAAGGCTGAAAAACATCTTAAAAAAGGATTGAGCCTTAATAAATCTATTATAGATAAATACCAGAATTCTAGGGTGTTTTCCTTAAGCTCAAGCTGGGCAAAAGAGATAATTTCTAAATATTAGTCAAGTTTAAATCAGTTGATGTATTTTTGTTAGTATGACTAAACGATCAACTAGATTTTACCTATTCAACACTCTAAAGGGAATTGCAATGGGAGCTGCAGATGTTGTTCCCGGAGTTTCAGGGGGCACCATTGCTTTTATATCGGGTATTTACGAGGAACTTTTAGAGACCATCAACGAAATCAACTTAAAGAATTTACGTACCCTATTTAAAGATGGCTTTAGTCCTTTTTGGAAGGCTATAAATGGAAATTTTTTAGCTTCATTACTGGTAGGAATTGGAATCGCCATTATCAGCTTTGCAAAAGGCATTTCTTATCTTCTTATGCACTACCCAATACCACTTTGGTCGTTTTTCTTTGGACTTGTTTTAGCAAGCGTGTTTTTCGTTGGTAAAGATATTGATCGAACCAAATGGAGTACCTGGATTTCATTACTTCTTGGAACACTCATAGCACTCTATATCACACAACTAAAAGTTGGGGCATATGTAGATAATTCCTGGTATTTATTTTTATCAGGAGCATTGGCTATTTGTGCAATGATTCTTCCAGGAATTTCAGGTTCCTTTATATTGGTTTTGTTGGGGTCTTATGAAACTATTTTAAATGCCGTACATCAAAGAGAGCTACAAACCATAGCGATTGTTGGAGCTGGAGCTATCGTTGGTTTGTTAAGTTTTTCTAAACTACTTAAATGGACCTTTAACTATCATAAAAACATAACCTTAGCTGTTTTAACTGGGTTTATCTTTGGATCGCTTAACAAAATATGGCCATGGAAAGTAATTGTTGAATCAAAAATTATCAACGGTAAACAACTCATACTTCAGGAACACAATACCTCTCCGTTTGAATCAGGAACAACAACGGAATTTATCACGGCATTACTATTGTCTATTAGTGGATTTCTATTAATTTACATCTTAGAAAAATCAGTACGAACAACTACTTAAAATGCCTAAAACTAGAAGTCTTATCGATAAGTTTTTTCTCTTTATCAAAGGGCTTGGGATGGGTGCTGCCAATAAAGTACCTGGAGTTTCAGGAGGGATTGTTGCCTTTGTAGCTGGATTTTACACAGAATTCATCTATTCACTAACCAAAATAAATTTCAAGGCCTTAATTCTTCTTATCAATGGAAGATTTAAATCGTTTTATACCTATATCAATGGAGGATTCATGCTTTATATCATCTCCGGAATGGTATTTAGTTACTTCAGTGTTTCACTACTGATCGACCACTTTTTAACCACAACTCCACTACTGGTTTGGTCCCTATTCTTTGGAATGATATTAGGATCTATATATTATATTGGAAAAAATTTCAACCATTGGGATAAGAGCAGTAAGAGTTTTGCACTGTTAGGACTTTTGATGGGGATTATCATCAGTTCTCTTAACCCTGCCCAAGAGAATGACAATCTGTTATTTGTGTTTTTATGTGGATTTATTGGGGTATCAGGAATGACCTTGCCTGGCTTATCAGGATCTTTTATTTTAATTCTATTAGGGAATTATGTTCTCCTGATGGTGGAATCTGTTAATGCACTTTTCAATGCGATAATTGCTTTATTTTCATGGGATTTATCCTTTTTTCAAGTCGCTGAAAACATCCATTATTTAAAAATTATAGCTGTATTTTCTCTTGGTTCGATTGTAGGACTCGTAAGCCTATCACATCTCATAAATTTTGTGCTCCAGCGCTATCAAAAAATAACAACTGCTACCATTATCGGTTTTATAAGCGGGTCACTTGGAGTAGTATGGCCATGGAAAAAAAACACTTATGTGACCGATGAACTCGGACACTTTATACGGGACTATGATGGAAATAAAATTGTGTATTCGTACAAACGATTTTTACCAGATTTAGGAACCAAAGAAAATATAGTTGCTATAGGATTTATTTTAATTGGCATCATACTACTAATCGTATTAGAACATTATGGATCACAAAAAAAGAAATAGATACGGACTAATTGGAAAGAACATCGATTATTCCTTTTCTAAAGGATATTTTACAGAAAAATTTAAAACATTAGGTCTTTCTAATTGTTCCTATGAGAATTTTGATTTGAAGCATATAAATGAGTTTCAAGGTACGGTACTCCCTCAAAAGAGTCTGAGTGGTTTTAATGTAACTATCCCTTACAAACAAGAAATTATTCCCTTCTTAGATGAGCTCTCTAAGGAAGCACAAGAAATAGGAGCCGTTAATACAATTAAACTAACTAAAGGTGGGCTTATCGGATATAATACCGATGCGTATGGCTTTAAAAAAGCACTTGAACCCTTCTTAAAACCACACCACACATCAGCATTAATACTGGGAACCGGTGGAGCTTCTAAAGCGGTAGCTTATGTATTAAGTTCATTAGGAATCGATTTTATCTTTGTTTCAAGAACTCAAAAAGAAGGACAACTTACCTATGAGTGTCTAACAGCAGACAACATTAAAAACCATCCACTCATCATTAATTGCTCTCCAGTTGGAACCTTTCCTAATAATGAGCAAAAGCCTCAAATTCCTTATATAGGTATTAATTCTGATACCTTATTATTTGATTTGATTTACAATCCAGCACTAACCGCATTTTTAAAAGAAGGAGAAAAAAGAGGTGCTCAAACTTCTAATGGATATCAGATGCTAGTTCATCAAGCGGAAAAAGCTTGGGAGCTTTGGAACTCCTAAAGTTCTGATCGACTTTTCAACATATTGAAAATTCTCATCGTCATGTCTTTGCTATTTAACAGCTTGTTAGTATCTTTCTTAAATATTGACCTAAAAAACATTGAAAATGTTAGAAGAAGACGGTAAACTTCCAAGTGAAGTAACACACAATCAAGAGGAACTTCAAGAAGATACTTCGACAAGCTCAACAGTTACAGCTGAAGCTGCTCAAGATGCGGAGCATTTAGAAGCTATCGATGAATCCAATGCTGAAGATGCAGAAGATCAACACAATGTAGAACGACATAGTATTCCGCTATTAGATTATCATTCTATGCCGATGGAGAATCTTGTAGGAGAACTTCAACGCTTGGTTAAGAATGAAAAAGTTCAGGCAATCAAAAAACATGTTGATGAAATCAAGAGTGAATTTGACCAAAAGTTCAAGGATTATTTTGATCAAAAAAAAGAAGAATTCATACACAATGGTGGAAATGAAATTGATTTTAGATTAACCTCTGTAGCAAAACGTCAATTCAATGAGGTCTATAAAGAATACCGTGAAAAAAGGGATCAATACTACAAAAATCTAGAAAAGCAACTAAAAGATAACCTCACACATCGTTTAGAGCTTATTGAAAGCTTAAAAAGCTTGGTGAATGTAGAAGAAGATATCAATACTACGTATACTAATTTTAAAGAAATTCAATCCCAATGGAAAAAGGCTGGTCCTATACCTAGAGGAGAATATAATAATGTATGGAGGACTTATCACCATCATATAGAACTATTTTATGACTTCTTAAACCTTAATAGAGAACTTAGAGATCTTGATTTTAAACACAATCTTGAAGAAAAATTAAAATTGATCGATCAAGCTGAAAGTTTAGCAAAAGAAGAAAATATCAGCAAAGCTTTTCATCAATTACAATTGTTACATAAAATATGGAAAGAAGAATTAGGGCCTGTCGACAAAGAACATAGAGAAGAAATTTGGGAACGATTTAGTGCTGCAACTAAAATTATACATGATAAACGTCAAGTTTATTTTAATGATTTAGAAAAAACATTTGAAAAAAACCTTGAAGTAAAATATCAAATCATCGATAAGATTAAATCCATTGCTGATTCCATTGGAACTACCCATAAGGTTGTTCAAAAACAAATTAATGAAATCGAACAATTAAGGGATCAATTTTTCAAAGCTGGTAAAGTACCATCAAAGAAAACAGAGGAAAGCTGGAAACGTTTTAAAGAGGCTACAAGAGCTTTTAATCGGGGAAAAAACAAGTTCTATAAAGAAATTAAAAAGGAACAACAGGATAATTTAACTAAGAAAAAAGCGCTTTTAGAGATCGCCATATCATTGAAAGATAGTCAAGAATGGAGTGAAACTACAAAGGAGATGAAACGTATTCAAAATGAATGGAAAAAAATAGGCCATGTACCTAGAAAACATTCAGATAAGATATGGAAGGAATTTAAAGCAGCTTGTAACTACTTTTTTGATCAATTGCATGCTTCTAAAAACAAACATCAAAAAGCTGAATTAGACAATCTTAAGCTAAAAGAAGCACTTATTTTACAATTGGAAGGGTTAAAAACCACCAAGAATCAAGAAAAAGATCTAGAAGCACTCAAAACTATAAGTGAAAAGTGGAATTCCATAGGGTATGTACCTAGAAACAAGAAGAACATCGAGGAAAAATTCAATAAAACTTTTGAAATAACACTTAAAGGATTTGGATTTAATCCAAAAGAGGCTGAGCAAATCAAATATGAGAATACGCTTGATGCGATAAAAAAATCTGAAAATCAGGAGTATGAAGTCAAAAAAGAAAAGTCATTCATTAACAGAAAGATAGAGGAGGAAAAAGCAGCAATAAGACAATTAGAAAATAATCTTGAATTCTTTTCTAATGCCTCTGATGAATCTCCCCTAGTCAAAGACGTACATAAGAAGATTAGTGATCGAAAGGATAAAGTGAGTCTTTTAAAAGACAAACTTAAAAGTTTAAATATACTAACTCATCAATTTGACAAGGAACAAGAAATAGAGGCCAATGAAGATGATAATCAGGATACTACCAATCAATAATGAGCATCTTTCCCTTTAATATCTAATATGTTGAAGGCAGCCGCAAGAACATTCCTCAAAGGCTTTAACGTTCACTTTCTACTCTTGAAATTAAAATAAATAGGCTAAGATTTACAACAATTAAAGGCGGGTAAAACCCGCCTTTATTATTCAATAGTAGTACTTAAAAAGCATCAGCTTATTTAGCTACATTTATGGCTCTAGTTTCACG
>Ga0181552_10001179_pt1 | contig 19877 bp, 14 predicted proteins | sample 011ome_18_FD_130583 | JGI IMG/M metagenome (GOLD analysis project Ga0181552, IMG submission 130583) | Coastal salt marsh microbial communities from the Groves Creek Marsh, Skidaway Island, Georgia - 011501BT metaG (megahit assembly) | ecosystem: Environmental > Aquatic > Marine > Intertidal...
ACGGTGACGGTGGGTACGGAGTTCACGATTGCGGCTGTCTCAGACGATGATGTTGAGGAGAACGAGACCTTCACGCTAAGTCTTATGGACGGGACGTGGTCGAACGATGGTGCCTATGAGGAGGTTGTGTACCAGGGAACTGTTACGACGACTATCGTAGATGATGATGTACCCCCGATCGATGTATTCGTTGAGCTATCGGGTGATGACAGTGTGGTTGAGGCTGATGGAGCGACGCTGGATCACACGATCAGTCTGGTGGACGAGAACGGAGATCCGATTGTGTTGGGGGCGGGTGAGACGATTACCTTAACCTTGAGCTACGCGGATATTGCCGGTGTTGACGGTATTGAGTCTGAAGATTTGTCGACGCAGCAGGTCACGATCACGCTGACGGGCAATGGTACTGACAGCACCTTCCAGTTGAGCAATGTGGTAGCGGATGATGCGCTGGCGGAAGGAACCGAGGGTTATGTTGTCAGCATTAGCGCGGTAACGGGAGGTACGAACAGCTTTGGTTCGGTGACGGTCAGCAGTACGGTTAACAGTGGTGAAGGCCGGATCACGGATGAGACGAACCCGCCGGGCGATCCGGAGAACCCGCCGGATGTGGGGTATACGTTAGCGCTGTTTGCGGTAGTAGACGGCGAGTATGTCTCGGCGAACGAGATAGAGGAAACGGGCGGCGTTGGCACGTATGTGGTGCTGGCGGTCGATAGCAATGGTGATCCGCTGGCATCGCAGCCGGGAGGTACGGTTGATGTTGCGGTAGCGGATGGCACGGCCACCCGCACGGATGACTACAGCACGGACGCGACCCGTACGGTGACGGTGGGTACGGAGTTCACGATTGCGGCTGTCTCAGACGATGATGTTGAGGAGAACGAGACCTTCACGCTAAGTCTTGAGGACGGGACGTGGTCGAACGACGGTGCCTATGAGGAGGTTGTGTACCAGGGGAATGTTACGACGACTATCGTGGATGATGACACACCACCTGACTTCTCCGATGTTGGATCGTGGTTTTTCTCCGGTACAGCAGATCAAGGCGGCGTTAATACCATCAGGGTAAATGAAGATGCGCCCGGGAACGATGGAAATGTTGCTACGCTGGGGGTTCAGTTTAATACCGGTAACAAAGATGGAGGGGGCTCCGGGGGCACTGATGAACTGCCCGACGGTGCTGTAATCACCGTTTACATTGAAATTACTGATGACAGTCTAGTAAACGCTTCCCTCAGTTTTGGTGCGAGTAAAAACGGTAACAAGGTCAGCGGACATTCAGCAGAGATACAAAATATTGACGGCACGGAGTACATTGTTGTCACCATGTATCCCGAAGACGACGCAAAGGTCAATGATCTCAATTTCACACTGGAGATTGTTGCTGGCGAAGACGATGTTGCGGGTAGTGGCACGATGACTATTGATATCTCTCATGCGACGATCACCCTGTCCGAAGCTGATGGTGGAGGCACTTATGACTTCGGTGATGCAATAGAAGACAAGGACGATGTTCACATAGAATACGTTGACAGTGATGCGCCTATTGCCGTTGACCTTGATGGGGACGGCGTTGAATACATAAATATGGATTCGGGCGTTGTTTTTACAGACCAGGCTACGGGTGAGTCAGTATCCACCGCGTGGGTTGCCCCTGATGATGGCATGCTAGTGATAGACGCCAACAACTCTGGCACGGTCGATGAAACACGGGAGTATGTATTCACTGAATGGAGCGAAACGGCCGAGACTGATTTGCAGGCAGTTGCAGAAGTATTTGACACCAACCAGGACGGCGTACTGGACGCCCAAGATGAACAATGGGATCAGTTCGCTATTTGGCAGGATGCCGACTCTGATGGTGTCACCGATGAGGGTGAGTTGGTGCCGTTATCCGAACTTGGAATAGAAAGTATTTCGTTAACCTATAATGAGGACAGTGAATCCGGCACTGCTGCGGATGGCGATGTGGTCATACACGGGCAATCGACAGTCACATTCACCGATGGATCTACAACCATTGCCGAGGATGCGAGTTTCGTCGTCAGCGCTGGTGACGTGCTCTCCGATGACGACACTGTTGAGATTCCTGCTGCCGGGGAAGATGGCCAGGCAGCCACTTCACAGGAGAGCACTGCTTCTCAGACTGGCGGCGAGCGCTCCGGTTATGATGCCGATCTTCTAGAAGCGGATCTGATGACCAGTGGCAATAGCACTGAAAAGCTTGATACGCCGGAACAGTAAGGTCCGTCGCCTCTAAACCACTGGGTTGGCCTCATGGGTCGCCCAGTGGTAAGTCGCAACTGGCCGAATAAGCCGTTACGGTAAAGAGCGAAGGGGCTGGATGCGGGGCCAAGCGTGAATCTATCGTGCCAGACACAGCGGCGTGCTACTCTAACGAGCGCGATGGCTTGGTACAGGTAAGTCTATGCCTTACGTCAAAAGAAACGCGAGTAACGAGGTGGTAGCGGTTAGTACCGAGGCCTCCGTGGACTGTGCCCACTGGGTAGAGGACAACGATCCCGCCTTGCGCTCGTTCATGCACCGATGGACCGATAATTCGGCCCTAGACGATAGCGACCTCGAGTTCGTTCGCGTCCTTGAAGATCTGCTTGATGTGCTTATGGACAAGGGTGTATTTCTGTTCACCGAGCTACCCGAGGAAGCCCAAGCGAAAATGCTCAAACGTCAGGCCTTGCGAGCCAAGCGTCGGTCCGGGCTTGATATTCTTGACGGTTGAGGCCTGGCTGATTGGGTATTAATGACGTCAATCGTAGGTAACTCCGCGGCCACAGGCTCCGGTGGCACCGAGCTCGAAAACACCCCGGAGTTGTGACGCTTCCGATACGCCTTCGGCAATGCATTCTAGGCCGAGTGACTGTGCGATAGAGGCATAGGCCCTAAAGAGCGCTGCATTACCCGCGTTGGTGGCAATATCTCTGCTGAAGAGGCCGTCGACCTTGATGTAGTCGGCCCCAAGTTCGCTCAGCTTACCTATCTCGCCAATTCGATAGCCCATGTGCTCCACGCCCACCTTAAATCCGTGGCTGTTGGCTATATCTGACAATCGCCGGAAACTCTCGAGCTGCGAAAAGGCCGCCGCTTCACCTAGTTCGAGGGATAGCCCGCTGATATCCGCACGGCGTTCCATTACCAAAGACTCAAGCCAATCAAAGAACGCGGCATTGGCTAGAGCTTCCGAGGTTAGATTGGCACAAGTTGGTTTACCTGTCGCAGCAATGTGATCAAGGGCGAGCACCACTACAGCCTTGTCTATCTCTGTCGAAAGGTCTAGACGATGGACCCAGGGCATGAATTCGCCAGCGTAGCGAACCTTGCCGTTAATTTGTATACGAACCATCGCTTCTTCATGAATGAGCATGCGGTTGCTGGCAAGAACGGGAAAAGTCTCAATGAAGAGTTCGCTATTATCCAACGCGTATCGGAGATCGCCCAGCCATTGCTCAGCCTGCTCTCGGGTCGACCCAGGGGAGTTATCGGTTTGACTGGCTTCGGTGATGGTGGCGGCTCCCTGATCAGCAGACAGTAGTAGGGCATTATCGAGGGCGCTCATCACGGACCCAATGGAGTCCTCGGACGAATAGGTCACACAGGCCGTCGGCAGGTCGCACCGATCTCTAATGCCGTGCTCTATAAGTACATTACTCGCCGCTTGCTGTAGCTGCTGAGCGGGTCCGCGTGGGTTGCTTACCCGCGGCGCGATAAGGCAGATATCCGAGCCATTTAGCCGGCCTATTATCCAGCCAGAATTTGCCTTCTCTAATCGTCGTAACATATTGCCAATGGCCTTTAAGGCATTGTCGATAGGCTGGCGGCCAAAGACCTGGTTGAGGCGCGCCAGATCTCCCAGTCTCATAAGTGCGGCTGTTCCACTTGCCTCGGCGTCCTCAGCTTCAAGCTTTGCCGCCAAACGGGCCATAAAAGGCTCGCGCTGAATCAGCCCCATCGTGGAATCGAGCTCTGCGCTTTCGCGCTGTTTGCTGAGCCGTTCAGACTCCCGGTTTAGCATGCCTTTTATTCGGGTTGCAAGCTCGTTCATCGAGCGGGTTACTTCAGCAAATTCTGTAGTGTAGGGCTCTGCCACCGTAGCGAAACGTCGCTGCCCAATCGCCTGTGCTTGACCGACAACCTGTTTGAGCGGAGAAAGTACCAGCCGCAGCAGCATACTTCCGATAATACCTGCGGCAATGATGGCAACAATCAACGCGGCAAGCGTCCGCTTGGCACCCATCCACAATTCGTCGTAGGCAAAGCTATCTGCACTTTTGATGGTAAGTGTACCCAGCTGGTTCCAGCCATTGGTTACTTGGGCCGAGGCCGGTTCTGAATTAATGGGAAAGAGGCCGGTAATCCATGGGGGTGCGGTGCTGGTCATGTTTGGGGTGCCGCGTGCAAAAAGCACCGTACCCATGGGATCGTGAAATTGCAGCATTTCATAGGCGCCTAGGTCAACCAGAGTGGCGAGCTGGAGCTCAAGGGTCACCAGATCGAGGGTTTGTTGGGACAGGGAGAGCGCTAGTGCCGTCGCCTCGTCTTGATTCTTAAGCGTAAGCTGTTCCTCCAGATACTGACTCGACGTGGCACTATTAATGATGAAGGTGGCTCCAAATACCAGCAACATAACGAGCGCAGTGACGATCCACAGCTGTTTCAAAAGTGACATAGCGGTTCTCCTATGACTCTAGATTGAAGCCTTCCTGACGCATCCTCAATAACACCTGACTCCATCGCGATAATCGCGCCTGAGGGTCGGCGTCTGTGGCTTGCGTTTGGGTGGCCATCCAAAGTTGATTGGCATTGAAGCTAAAAACGGGAAACAAGTCGCCGCGCTCGGTGGCGGATTTGATTGCTAAATCCAAGTTGTCCAGGATGAGGGGCGTCGCGAGCGGGCTTTCGTACCACGCGAGGACCATATGGGCTTGAGTCAGCCCGTTGCGCTTAGCTTTTACATAGACCAAGCGCAGGGATTCAGGTGGCAGCCCCATCAACAGTAGGGTGGCGTACTTTGCGATGGTAAAGTCTTCACAATCACCCACAGCCTTTCCCATGGTCTCTAAGGGTGTGGCCCAGTAGTCGGTTTGATTCCAGGCCTTCTCATCGCTCAACCAGAGAATATTGTCATTGAAGAAGTCGTTAGCCGAGCGGAGTTTTTCCAGCGTCTCAGAATTGTTGTAGGCGCCGATAAGGTCTTCCCAAGATCTGATTGTGGTGACAGCGTTATCACCGTACCGTTTAGCGGCCAGTTCTTGGAGCTGAGGCATCTGCAATGCCGCCAAGCCGCTGCACAGGAGCGCTAATGCCAAGGTAACGCTGACCGCTCTGCGCAGTGACAGCGGCGCGCGCTTGCTGGCGGCGTGAGCGAAAAGCGTGTACTTGGTCACAGGTCAGAGTTTATGCAACGCATATTGCAATATAACCCTATTTCAGGGATTATTCGCAAAACTGTTTTTAACAAAAAAGTCGAAAGCCAAACAAACTTAAACAAAAGAATTCGACTCTTGGGGGGGGGGTAGATGCAATTGCTCGTACCGCCTTTACGATCTTCGCAAGGAGCATGTAGCTGTGACAGCAACATTTGACATCAGAAAAGGCTTATTACCACTGTTTTTTTCTATCGCGACTCCACACGCATTCGCCGATGTGGGGACTTATGGCGAGGCTGTGGCTGCGGCGCTTGAGACCAACCCGACGGTTGTTTCTGCGTACTACCAGTTTGAAGCGCAGCGCGAGAGTCAGAACTCACGGCGGGGCGATCTCGCTCCTCGTGTCGACTTAAACGCCGATTACGCGTGGGCGGAACGCGTGACGCCCCTCAATGATTTCGGCTCTTACGAGAGTGACTCGATCCGCTTTACGGTCACGCAGTTGCTGTTTGATGGGTTTCAAACCTTGAACGAAGTGCGCTCGCTCGGCTATGAAAAACTGGCGCGCTACTACGACTTTCATGCCGCGGCCCAGGACGTGGCGTTGCAGGCGACCGTCGCCTACGCCGATACGGTGCTGTACCAAAAGTTAGTGGCTTATGCCGAGGAAAATTACGTTGTCCATCGGCAGGTGTTTGGCAAGATCGGGGAGCGGGTCGCCGCGGGTCGCGATGAGGGCGTCAATCTTGAGCAGGCGACGGCAAGAATGGCACTAGCCGAGTCAAACCTCTTAACCGAAGTGACCAACCTGTATGACACGCGAGCGGAGTTTCAGCGCGTTGTTGGTGAGCTACCGACCGAAAAACTCCCCATGCCAACGATTTCGACTTCGATGATGCCGGCATTGAGAGAGGAGGCGCTGCGTGTCGCCTACAATAAAAGCCCTGATATTAATAGGACGATTGAGGAGATGCGCTCGGCCAGAGAAGCGTATGATGCGACCAGAGGACCTATGCTGCCCCGTTTGGACCTACGTTATAGAAATGAAACCGAAACTAATATTGACGGCATACGGGGAAACTATGATTTAAACGCTGTCGAACTTGTCCTGACATACAACCTATTTCGCGGTGGTGGTGATAGCGCTCGACGACGCGAGTTTTCAAATCGCTACTACGCCGCGGTTGAAAATAGAAAAGAAGCCTGTCTTGCAGTTAGGCGTGAGGTCATGATCGCTTTCAATAACGTTGAGGCGCTCGAGCAGCAAGAACGCTATCTCACCCTGCAACTGGAAGCTCAGGACAAAACGCGTCGCGCGTACAACGACCAATTTGATCGTAATCAGCGCACGCTGTTAGATCTCCTCGATTCGCAAAACGAATATTTTGATACTCAGCGCGCGCTTGCTGCCGCGACCGTAAATTTATTTAAAGCTAAGGCAACTGTACTGGCGGAGACGGGTGTGTTAACTGATAGCTTGGATGTTCGTGGCTTTAATCAGTCAAAGTTAAATCAGGTCGCACAAGAGCTTGAGCGAAGCGAAGACGAGGAAATACTGGCGTGTTCTCCCGGCGTTGTTCCGACTATTAGTATAGATCAAGAGGCAATTTTTGAACGATTAAACGTGCGAGCTGAAAATAGCAACGTATTGGAGTAGGGGCAGATCATGGCTTCAGCGAGAGCGCATCGACGTAATCGATCAGCGCCCCCACGTCAATGGGTTTGCGCATCAGAGTAACACTGTCTTGATCGATCCCTTCGAGTTCCTGCGCGGCGTCAAGGTGTCCTGAAATTATCACATACTCAAATGTACGATCGGGCACTGCCTGCAGTGTTCGGATAAGGTCCGTGCCGCTTTTGCCGGGCATTCGCATGTCCGTAAGAATCAGCGTTATGTCAGGGTCAGCGTCGATAACTTCGAGGGCCTCATCGACGCTTGTAACGGCAAAGCAAGGAAAGTCAAGCGATGACAGAAACTCTGCTAGCTCTTCGCCGATGACTTTTTCATCGTCGACAATAAGAATGTTCTTGTGTTGCAAGGAAATAGCTCTCAGGTTGGTGCGCTAAACGGTGCGACGGTAAGATGACTTAAAATGTGGAAAATGGCAATATATATATGCTCCGGGAAGCTAAATTTTGGGGCCCATATTGCGAGGAAAAATCGATGCTAACTGGTTCGGGGCGTTTAGGGTAGTTGGATGGAGCTAGCGACAAGAGCATTGCTCCTTTATGGCCTTCTGCTCTGTTCCGCTATTCAATTGGCATTCATTTCTTACATTAGTAGTGATGTAGAGAACCTGCGTAACAAACAACTGGAGACAACAGACTTTTATCGAGATGGGGTGGCAGTCGTTCTGTCGCTCAGCGATCTTGCTAGCGATACTGATTCGGCGAAGATCAATCGAATGAAAGCCGTTGAGCCTAACTTTATTGCGCTCGATTGCTGTGACACGCAATGGCAACGTCTTTCAAATGCGATCAATAGTCGCGCCCCCACAACTGATGTCGTTTTAGCTTTTGAAGCGCTGCGCGATGCTATTTCTAGCGCGGCGGAAACAAAATACGCAGCGTTGTCAGTAAAGAAAGAGGCTAAGATACCGCTGATTACCTACGCTGTTGTCGCTACGGCTGTCACGCTGCTTGTGGCCTATTTATTTGTTTTTTATGTGATTCTAGCTCCCCTTCTTCGCCTGAAAAGGGCAGTCGAACATATGGTTCTGGGTGGCCAGTTTGATTTCCTGCAACGACGATTTGATCCCCAAGAGATAGTTTTGCTGGCTAACATGCTCAGCGGCTTGATTGGACAGCTGCAACATAAACTGTCAGAGCGAGAAGTAGCCCTGAAGGAAACTCAGCGCAATGCTGACCGTAACGCGGAGGCGCTGGCTCATCGATATCATCAAATCATCGAACGTAGTGCCTCACCTATTTTTATGCTGAACGACGTGGGGATAGTGACTTCTTGGAACGAGGCCATCAGTGATATGACTCGAATCCCAGCAAGAGCTGCTGTGGGGAGACGATTCGCCGACGTCTATTTGTCTGCCGATGACAGGGCTACCTTTCAACAAGAGCTTACTAGGGTCAGGCAAGGGAAAGCCGCCACTGCGATTCGTCTGGGTTTGATAGGTCGAGATACCTCGCCGGTTAATTTGTTGCTCACCTTGTCTACTTTTGGACTCGAGTCGGAGGTGGGCGCGGGCGTGACATGTCTCGGGCAGCCTGTGGATAAGTTCTTGCGAGACACTGCGAAAAAACTCCGGAAGCAAGGCAGTGATCAGTTTACTTCGCTCGCAGCCAGTGCTGCTCATCAGGTAAACCAGCCATTGCACAGCATGCGATTATATCTCGCGAATGCCAAGAACCGTTTACGGATGAAGAATTTTCAACCGGAATTGGTGAAGGAAAAACTTGAGGGTATTGACCGAGAGCTCACGAGAGTTGACCGGATCATGGAGCATTTACGTGATCTTGGTCGAGTGGAAGAGCCTTTGCCCGGAGGTTTTGAGGTAAAGCAAGTGCTGGGTCGCTGCATTGATTTGGTAGCCCCTATTTATGCGGAAATGGGCATTACCGTTGTGTTTACGTCAGGTACTTCACGCCAGAAGGTAATTGGACATCCTTTAACTCTTGAGAAGGCAATAATAGCGATTCTCGATAATGCACGAGATGCGATTGCAGAGGCGGGAAAGAGTACGGGCACCATTACAGTAGAGTCTGTTGCGACTGAGGATCTAGTGCAAATCACTTTGTGCGATGACGGGGTAGGGATGTCTCCTGATATCGCCCAGCGGATGTTTGATCCTTTTTTTACAAGCCACACTGATCGAAGCCACTTGGGCTTAGGCTTGACGATTGCCAGAGATGCGATAGAGCAATCCAATGGAGAGATAAATGTCGAGACTGGGGGCGGGTCAACGAAGCTAATCATCAAATTGCCTACCATTGCATCTGCGGGTGATTTAGAAGATCCGGAAACGGCATCACACGAGATTGCCTCATAATGAATGGCCTCTTTCAGTCGATTCGATTTGACCTTGCAGTGTTTATTTGCGCTTTAATAGCGATGGCTATTCTGGCGCTGATGCCACCTCTTATTCTGGGGGGTGTTGGGGTTTGGTTTTTTTGTTTGCCATTGTTTTTAGCGCTGAGACTGATGCAACCAAGTTGGTTTCTTCTCTTGCTTGGAGTGGTGGCCTTGGCATATTACCTGTGGTTTGGTAATTCGCCGGATAGGTTTTTAGCAGTTACCGGCAGCACAATATTACTGTTTTTAGTCCTGCTCGTCGTTCGCTTGAGGCTCGGAAACCAGTATGGCTTAGGGACTGTGTTCCTTCTCCATATGCTGATCGATCTGCCTTTGACAATTATATCAAGGCAGTTAATGGCCAATATATCCTTCACAGAGGCCTGTTTTTCGGTCTTGGGATATAGTTTGGGGCTCCTGTTATCACTCGTCGTTAGCTCAATAATTCTGGTCGTTGCTTCATCGCGAGAATGGTTCGCGTTTTCAGGAGGTGATGGCGTAAACCACTTTTCGGATGACTTAAGTCGTAAAAGCCTACCAACGTCCGGTCGAGTGGTTGAGCTCGTCATTGCTTCGCTGCTCTTCTTTTATCTAGCTGTCCACCTAGATGTTGCGGGAGATCGGCTATTGCAGGGTCAGAAGGCAACGTTACGCTCAGACGCTGTAAGTGATTACAGAAACGCATTCTTTGATTATCGGTTGGGCCTGCATCGTGACGTGGTGAGAGCGGTAGACCTCAATTTGAACGCATTGACCGAGGACGGTGATTCCTGGCAGGGAACCTTTGACCTGCGTGTCTTTAAAGACCTAATAGCGCCGATTACTGCGCCAGATCAGGTCAATACATTTAGTGTCGCGGTTGTAGAAGATGGCATTGGAGTGATAGCCAAAGATGCGTCATTTTCCTCAGCGGAGGTGGAAGATGCTTTAGGGGTAGCCGAAGAGTTTTCAAATGAAGCAATCGTCTATTTGTTAAAGCTCCTGCGTTCAGACGGATCAATTTCACCGGTGCTCGTCATTCGTCACAAAAGGATTCAAGTGTTAATTGCGTATTCAACCGAGAAGGCATTGGTAGACTTTCAAAGATTACGTCTTGCGGATACGAGCACCTACAGCAGTCCAACTCGTAGCAACGCGATCCAGTTTTCTGAAATATCCGCTCCGCTGGAAACATTACTCCCAACTAATGCTAGCTACGCATTAGTCGATCAGGCCCTAGTGTGGGATAACCCTTTAGAACACGACGCTGGGTCGATAAAAGCTATCGCCTACCAATCTATGCGCCTTAGTAGGTTTCCACACTGGTTGCCTTTTGGCAGGAATACTTCGGTATGGTTTCAGATACCAAACAGTGTCGTTTTGGAAGTAAGGGAGTTTTTCTTGGCCCCCGAGACCTATTATTGGACAGGCAAATATTGGGACTATTTCGGCGGTTATTTGATGGATATCACTCTGGATGTGTTTTCAACGTTGCTGCTTTTTTTAATGATTATTCCAATGAGTCAATTCTTGATAAACATAAATTTCTCGCCGCTTGCAGAGCTGACCAATGTATTGACCAATTGGGGTCAGTTTCGAGGAGCACAGTTTGGAGCAAGCACCGCTTTTCAGACGATGAATGCGAGAAGACGATCTGGTATTGCTGAAATTAACGGTCTTCAGCGAAGCTTTCAGCGACTGGCACAGGAAATGACACAAGATGAGCGTCGCTTGACCACGATTGCAGCCAATTACGATGAGCTTTTGCGCTCTTTGCCACTTGGCGTGTTAGCGGTAGATTATCAGTCTCGCGTGCATTTTTTGAATGATGCCCTTTTGGAAATTTTGGGCCAGGAGAAAGAAGCAATTGGCTTAGTCAAAGCGCATGCGTTGGCGATGTTAGAAAAGACAATACCCGTTGAAGAATGGCAGCTAATACGAGAGAACCAACCGCCCAAGAGTCTATTATTAGTGGTGACGCATCGATTAAATCAGCAAGGTGAAGATGCTGGTGCGTGGGTGATCGTGACCGATTTGACGTTGCAGAAGCAAACTAGTTCCCAGCTTATTCAGGCTTCTAAGTTGGCGACGCTGGGTGAAATGTCAACCGGAATGGCGCATGAACTAAATCAGCCTCTCAATGTAATTGCACTCGCGGTAAGTAACCTACGCATCATTTCAGAGAGGGGTAAGATGTCGCTCGCGGTGGTTAGCCCGAAACTCGACCGTATTGAGACGGCAGTGCGGCGAGCTGCAGTCATTATCGATCACATGCGGGCGTACGGGCGTGTAGCGGGTGATGAGTCCGTAGTGTTGGACATTGGTGATGTGATCCACGGTCTGTGCATGCTGTTACGGGACCAATTGGCGCTCGTCGAAATCCAGCTGGTGAACCGAGTCGATCGTCATGGGATTTATGTGAAAGGTAATGCCATTCAGTTTGAACAGGTCATCATCAATGTTATCAATAACGCTCGAGACGCGATCCGCGATTCAGAAAATCCCGCGGGTGAAATCGTGATTGAATCCTTATTGCAAAGGAGCCGCGTGCTCGTTCGAATCAGTGATACCGGTCCAGGCATTCCGACGGATGCCCTTCCTCATGTCTTTGAACCCTTCTTTACTACCAAGCCTGTTGGAAAGGGAACCGGTCTTGGCGGTTCCATTAGTTATGGGATAATTCGCGAGATGCACGGGGATATTTGGGCGGAGAATACAGCGGGAGGAGCGAGAATTACTGTTAGCCTACCGTTGGTTGAAGACTCACTGGGCGATGATGCGTCCCGTGAGAGCGCTGGAGGTGCGATCAAGTGAAGGTTCTGATAGTTGATGACGACTCGGCGATACGAGAAGAGTTAAGTGAATTCGTGGCCGAAATGGGTCTTGCGGTATCGGCTGCTGCAAATGGAGAGGAGGCTATCGCGCAGTACTTTGCCGATGAAGATATCGCGATTTTGCTGACGGATTTGATGATGCCCGGTATTAGCGGCTTGGAAATGCTCGATACGATTAATAATTCACCCGGTGCAGGTAAACGTGTGCTTCGGGTTATTTTTATGACTGGAAACAGTGACACCCAGTCCGTGATTAAAGCGATGCATCTTGGGGCCACCGAATTTCTGCTGAAACCGGTTGATCTTGATTTGCTTGAGCGCTACGTCCTCGAGGCTAAAAAATTGGTTGCCAATGAGCGTACTCGAATAGCAAATGAGGCACTTTTAAAAGAAAAAGTCACACAGAATGAAGCTGAAATCACTTCCCTAAACAAAGATATTCAGCGTGCGTATGCTGAAGCTTTAGCGTGCCTTGCGGCCGCGGCTGAATATAAAGATCCAGAGACTGGTCAGCACATTACGCGTATTGGCGAGTACGCCGCCGTAATCGCTGAAAAAATTGGGTGGGATACGGATTGGTGTAGCATGATACGGCTGGCGGCACCTCTCCACGATGTCGGTAAGGTGGGGATGCGAGATGCCGTATTGCTGAAAAATGGCCCTCTGGATGACACCGAGGCAAGCCATATGAAGGAGCATCCAGAAATTGGCTTTCGCATCTTATCGGAGTCTACTTTTCCGGTGATGAAGATGGCGGCCCGCATTGCGTTATGTCACCACGAGCGCTGGGATGGCACAGGTTATCCAAGAGCACTGAAGGGGTCACAGATCCCTGTGGAAGCTTCTATTACCACTTTGGCCGATGTCTATGACGCACTGCGCTCCGCGCGTCCTTACAAGCGGGCAATGACGCATGAGGAGGTGATGAAGGTCATTACCGAAGGCGATGGACGTACCTCTCCGGAACATTTTAGACCGGATGTCCTAGAGGCTTTTAAGGCTTGCGCAGATCGATTGGCAGAAATCTTTGATCGGCTCGCTGATGTAGAACAGGCAAATGTGCGCGAGCCGGTCACGACGGGAGGTTGCTAGTGAAGACGCTGATTGTAGAAGATAGTGAGACATTGAATGCAATTTATCAGGCCTATCTGGATGGAATGGGTCTCGATATAACCGCAGTGACGTCCTTGGATGCGGCATTGGAATGTGTGAGTGGCCAACCTCAGGAGCTAATTCTTCTTGACGTCGAGCTACCCGATGGTAATGGGCTCGACTTGCTTGCGGAGCTCGAAAATGTTTCTCCAAAGCCGCTGGTAGTTGTGATGACGGGTCATGGGGATAAGTATTCTGAGGTGGCAATTGAGCGTGGCGCGGATGATTTTCTCGCCAAGCCTTTCGATGCCTCTCGACTACGGGTAACGGTGCGCAATCTCGTGGAGCGGTTTCAGCTCTCGCAGCGCCTGAGCAGTCTCACCGAAGGGTTGACACACCTTGGCCCCATGTATGGTCGTTCTGCCGTCATGCAGGCGGTCTACACCCAGCTACAGTCTATCGCATCAAGTAGGGCGACTGCCTTCATCACTGGCGAAAGCGGTACGGGAAAGGAGCTAGCGGCGAAAGCAATACATGATTTCTCTGATCGAGCGCCGGCAGAATTCGTCGCCATTAACTGCGCTGCAATTCCGGAAGATTTAATAGAGTCAGAGCTGTTTGGTGAGGCGGTCGGAGTACGAGGTAATCCAAACTCTAGGAATGGATTAATTCCCCTAGCGGAGGGAGGCACCCTCTTTCTCGATGAAGTTTGTGATATGCCGTACGAACTGCAGTCGGTACTACTCCGATTCATCGAGAGCAATAAGTACAAACCCGTGGGGGGGGATGTTGAGGTTTACGCCGATGTGAGAATCATCGCGGCGACAAATAGAGAGCCACTCACCGAAATGCGCGATGGGCGCCTTCGCGAGGATCTATTTTACAGGTTGCATGTTATTCCATTGAGAATGCCGCCGCTGCGCGAGCGGGATGACGACGTATTGATGTTAGCCGATCACTTTTTATCAGTATTTGCTACGCAGGAAAACAAACCGATTGCCGGATTTTCCGACGATGCCCGTCGTGAACTCAAACGTTTTCCTTTTCCAGGCAACGTCAGGCAATTATCCAATATGATCCATCGCCTTGTCTTGATGAGTCACGAGCTGGAAATATCTTACGAGGCACTCAGGAAGGCAATCTCCGACAGTGAGCTCTACCCCTCAGCGTCGACGGGAGCGCGCAGAAAAGTGATGGTGGATGTTTCCTCATCGCCAGGTGTCGAGATTGAACCCCTCTCGGTTACTGAAAAGCGAGCAATACAGGCTGCGCTTGATGCCTGTGATGGAAATATCAACAGGGCGGCGGGATTGCTTGAAGTCGCTCCGTCAACGATCTATCGGAAAATACAAGGGTGGAAAAACGGCGACGTTTAAGGGAGGCCCTATGTACGGCGTAGTAAACAAATCGCTTAAAGAAATGATGATTATCCAATTTGGCGACGAACGTTGGCAGAAGGTGCTGGATAAATCGGGCGTCGCATCGGATAGCTTTTTATCGATGAGAGCTTACGACGACGACGTGACCTATAAGCTAGCCCAAGCTGCTGCCGATGAGTTGGAAATAGATCTTGATGATGCTCTACGGGCGTTTGGTGTACATTGGGTGGAACACACCGCCGCTAAAGAATATAGCGCGTTAATGCGAGCGACCGGCCAGGATATGCTGAGTTTTCTTGAAAACCTGAATGGACTGCACGACCGTATTAGCTCCACGTTTTTGGACTACCGGCCTCCCTCGTTTTTGGTGGATAGAGACGCGGCTGGCGCTGTTGGCGTCCTTTACATAAGCGAGAGAGTAGGTCTCACGCCTTTTGTCGAAGGGCTTTTATCGGGATTGGCCTCGTGGTTTGGCGAGACAATGGACATCTTGGAAATCAGACCGGAGGAGGAGGGGTCTGGTGAGAAAACCTATTTTTTGGTCAAGATGGGTTAAGGACCCATGACTTCGCACCAACCCGCTGATGATTTTTGGCTGCGACTAAGCCAGCTATTTTCTGTCATTTTGCGCATTGACAGTAAGGGCAGGGTCGTCGCGATGAGTCCTCTGGTAGCTCGTTTTTTGGGTCCTGACGCACTAGAAAAAAAGCTTTCTGAATTGCTTGAGTTTAAACGCCCTACTCAGTTTGATGGCACTTATGAAGCAGCCATGGGGCATCTCGGGGAGTTGGTGCTCGGGTCGAGCAAAGAGGCAGGTTTTGGTATTCGCGCGCAGTTTCAGGATTACACTGCTTATGGACTTGATGGTCTGTGTCTCATTGGCATTCCTTGGTTGTGGTGGATGCAGGAGAACAACCCTGATCATGATTTGGGTCTTGGCGATTTTCCGGTATTAGATATCCAAATGGATCAATTATTTTTTGTCTCCGCGCAACAAACGATGGTGGCTGATTTAGAGGCTCTAAATCAGGAGTTGGAGGTGGCTCAGCAGCAGCTGGAGGCCGTCAATCAGAGACGTCAACAATTTTTCAGTCAGGTTAGTCACGAAATGCGCACACCGTTAAATGGTGTCATTAGCGCTCTGACACTGATCAAAGACGGCACCTTCGATGAGCGCACTACCAAGTTTTTAAAGCTGGCAGCGCACAGTGCAAACCGTTTGCTTGAAATTATCAATTTTTCTCTGGATGCCGTGAGCCCGCAGCTAGATGAAGCAGCTGAGTCTAGACAGGTATTCAATATGGACCGGCTTTTGGATGAATGCATTGCTATTACACAATCGAGGGCTTTAGAAAAAGAGTTGCGGCTTGAGCGACGAGGCCAACGTGAATTTTTGCCGGGATATCAGGGCCACCCCAGATTGTTGAAGCAAGTGCTGATTAACCTTATCGGAAACGCAATCAAATTTACGCAGGCTGGTGACGTAATTCTTTTTGCTGACTCGAAAGGATACTCCGATGACGGCAATGCAATCGTTGAATTCCGCGTGGAGGATCAAGGCCCGGGAATCCCGGAGGAATTACAGGCACGAATTTTTGAGCCTTTTGCTACCGGTGTCACCTTGGAGACTCAAAAAGAACAGGGTACTGGGCTTGGTTTGAATATTGCCAAGCGGTGCGTGGAGGCAATGGGGGGCACGCTTTCGGTTTTCTCTGAACCCGGTAATGGAGCGATTTTTAGTTTTCGTATTGCGTTCCCTGAGCTTACCGATGAGCAATCTCAGGCTCTTCTAGTCGCTGCAGAAAAGCGGCCATTGGTTCGTCTCTCGGGTTCGATCTTGCTGGTGGATAATCAGGAGTCTAATCTCTTGATCAATGCTGAAGTACTGGCTTCCCTCGGGGTGGCTGTGGAAACAGCGAGCTCAGGTGCAGCTGCCCTGGAGCTGCTGAAAAGCAAGACCTATGACGTCGTGTTGATGGACCTAGATATGCCCGAAATGAGCGGGTATGAAGCAACACGTGCCATTCGAGAAATACACACTGCCGACGCGCAGCCCGTGCTCGCGCTCACCGCTCACGCCGACGGTTACAGTCGACAACAAGCCATGGATGTTGGTATGCAAGGATTTATTGAACAACCAATGTTCCGTGATAAGCTGCCAGAGCAACTGGGCTCTTGGATCACTGTCCTCGGGCCGCACGGTGCACAAGAGGGCGCGTCTTTATCGCGTGCAGAAGAAGCAACACGGGAACCGGTATTCGTCGCGAGCATTCTAGAACGCATGCAGCGCGATGTGGGAGCCAACGTTGTTGATGCGCTAGTTAGCAAATTTTTGTCCGAGTCTTCAGCGCGCTGGGACGCGCTCCAAGTCGCATTAAGTCTCGACGATTTGCCAATTATTTCGCGGGAAGCTCACACGTTAGGGAGCTCCTGCTTTAGCTTTGGTTTGCAGAGCGCAGGCAATCAGTTCAGGAAGTTAGAGGCCGAGGCCAATGCGGGTGCTATTGTCACCCTTGATATCGACAGCTTGGCTGCTGATCTGGGCGAGGGCATTACCGAGCTTGAGCGGCTCATCGGTGTTGTATAGGCTGTCGTGGACGGTTGCAGTACGCATAACGTCTTAATCGGCTAACAAGAGAATACAAATATGGTTATTGCAGCGCGAGTAGGGGTGGCATTGCTTGGCGCGTTATTTTTAGTGATTGGCGCAGGATTAATCTTTAACACCTCCGACGCAGCTGCAGATCTTGGACTGCCCAATATGATGGCGGCGGGTTATGGTACAGTCAGGGCAGACATCGCCGGTTTTTTTCTTGGCGGTGGGTTGATTAGCGTTGTCGCAAGCTTCAGGAAGGATGCTTCGTTGCTGTGGCCGGTTCAGCTTCTGGTTTTGCTTGCGCTGGCAGGCCGGGTGTTTACCTTGGTAGTTGACGGCCCTGTGGCAGCGGGTTTGATGAGTATGGGGGTAGAGGTAGCGATCCTCGTACTGCTCCTGTGGGCCAAGCGCGTATGGCAGCAAGCCCCTATATAGGTCACTGGGGCATCAGTGGTCGAGGGCAGCGCCTATGGTTTCCCGCGTTGCCGACGGGTCAATGACCGCGTCTAGCTCGAGCAAACTGGCTACTTCTGTGGCCTGACCTTTTTTAAGCATTTCAGCGAGCAATGAGTTGAACAGGGCGTCTCGCTTGGGGCCCTCAGGCGTGGCGGCTAACTCCTGTTTGTAGCCAAGTTGTACGGCCCCCTCAAGGCCCATTGGGCCAAACTCTCCCTCGGGCCAACTGGCCATCAGTCTAGGCACTTCAAAGGAACCGCCGACCATGGCCATCGCGCCAAGGCCATAGGCCCTGCGCAGGCATATTCCTATAATGGGGGTTCGTAACGTGGCGCCTGCGATAAAGAGTTCCGACATAACCCGCGGCGCTCCATGGGCTTCTGAATCCGGCCCCACCATAAAGCCGGGAGTATCCAGCAAGGAAACCACCGGTAATTGCCACTTATCGGCTAGCCTAAAGAGGTCCGTAATTTTCTGCGCGGCGTCAATGTCGATAGCCCCACCCACATGACGGCAGTCGCTGCATACAAGAGCCACAGGCTTACCCTTAAGTCGACCGAGCCCGGTAATTACCGCTCGTCCAAACTCTGTTTTCAGTTCAAGGAGAGAGTCCTCATCGAAAATCAGATTGAGAAGCCGTCTCGGATCGTAGGCGAGACGTCGATTCTCAGGTAGGAAATGCCGCAGACTCTCTTGTGAGCAATGCGCAACCTCTTTTGTGTCACCTTGCCAGTACGACAGTGCTTTTTTCGCAAGGGCGATCGCATCCGGCTCATCTCTGGCAACAATATCAACCGTACCATTCTTTCGGTGAACCGCTGTTGGGCCGATGTCTGTCGGGGCGTAGCTACCTAATCCTCCACCCTGGATCATCGCGGGACCAGCCATACCAATAAAGCTCGCTTCGGTAGCAATGCGAAGGTCGCCAGCGCCAAAGAGCGCAGCGTTGCCGGCAAAACAAAAACCGTGGTTCACCGTAATTCTGGGCACGACGCCAGCCAGAGAGGCCCAGGCGTGAAAGGTAGGTACATTGAGACCACCCGCTGAAGTCATCACGTCGGTATCTCCCGGTCTGCCACCACCACCTTCGGTCAGCATAATGATGGGCAATTGATCTCGTCTCGCCAGCGTCAGCAGCCGATCTATTTTTTTGTGGTGAAAAAAGCCCTGAGTACCTGCCAACACGGTGAAATCGTTAATGATTAGCCCTGTTTGTGCTCGAATCGTGCCGAACAGTGCTTCGTTGACGGCGCCAATACCGGTAAGGACGCCATCGCCCGCTGTATTAACTTGAAGATCCTCTGGACTACGTCGGCTTCGTTGTGCTGCTACGGCGAATTGCCCGTATTCGGTGAAGGCAGATTCACCGACAAGCGCCGCCAGGTTTTCTCTGGCCGATTGCCCGCCGCGTTGATGTCGTTTGGAGACAGCTTCCTCCCGGCCAGCATCCTGGGTTTGTGCTTGTCTGTGTAAGAAGCGATCGTAGGGTGAGTCTGCCACGATTATTGATACTCCCTATGGATAAAAAAAGCGGGCAGGGCGCCGCCAAAACAGCTTATAGCTCATAATGATACAGCGCCAAGGAAACCCGATAGCCAGTCACGTCGATACCCTCATCTATCAGTCGCTGTTTTGCTTGCTGGCGATTGGGGCAGGTAATCTCACCCTTGCAATTAATGACTCGATGCCAAGGAAGCGTTGTCTGCGGTGGGAGCGCAGCTAGCGCTTTACCAACCCAGCGTGCGCCTCGCGGCCTCCCGGCGCGGGATGCCAAATTGCCATAGGTGATTACCCTACCAGTAGGGATCTGGGCTAATGCACGATAGAGCATATCTAGATGTTCGTGTCGGGGACTCATCACATTGGATTTCAACGAGACGTGGCCCATGGTATGGTGTTTTTGTATTAATTGCCCGTGCTGTTTACCATGAATGTATATAGATTTTTGCGGCTGGCTTTTTGGGTTTTGACGGCGCTGGCGAGTGGCCTGTTAGCCGCTTCTGCAAGCTCGGCTCAGGGAATTTCGGGGCGTTTTTCTTCGCTCCTTGATCAGGTCTCTATTGCCCGGGGCGCCGAAGAGATCGCGCCCGAGAGTTCGGCATTCGGCTGTGGCTCTGGGGGAGCGAC
>Ga0181552_10001190_pt1 | contig 19803 bp, 18 predicted proteins | sample 011ome_18_FD_130583 | JGI IMG/M metagenome (GOLD analysis project Ga0181552, IMG submission 130583) | Coastal salt marsh microbial communities from the Groves Creek Marsh, Skidaway Island, Georgia - 011501BT metaG (megahit assembly) | ecosystem: Environmental > Aquatic > Marine > Intertidal...
CGAGAGCGAAGTTGATATTCGCGCCTACCTCGGTGCCATGATGGACGATGTGGCGAAGAAGGGCATGGACCAGTGGACGTATGTCGGTCACCGCGTCATTCATGGGCCCAACTGGAAGGTTGCTTACGATGGCTATTTGGAGGGTTATCACTTCAAGGCTGCGCACCCCGAGACTATCGAACCCAGAACGTTTACCAACGTAATGGAGTACGACGCGCACGGGCCTCATCAGCTGGTCGGGTTTGCCGCAAAGAATGTGTTGGATCTGGGTGAGGTCGACCGGGACCAGCTCTGGCAGCATGAAACCAAGGGCTTTGATTTTATCCGGCTGTTTTTCCCGAATGTATCGATCTTTATCGCGCCGGAAATCACGCAGGTGGCGCAGATGATTCCGGGTCCTGGACCGATGGAAAACACGACTATTCTGCACTTTCTGCATCCTACTCCGCCTGAGAGCGAAGAGGACTCTGCCGCGCGCATCGAGATGGCGGACTGGCTGCGCAACGTGGTGCAGGAGGAGGACTACAACGTCGGCCTGAAGCTACAGCAGGGCTTAGAAACCGGGCTGATGAAGAGCGTGTTGTTTGGTCGCAATGAGCGAGGCAACCAGTATTTTCATCGCTGGGTGAAGTGGTACAGCGACGGCGACACCAGCGCCCCACAACCCGAGCTCTGAAAACTTTAACCAATAAAAAGGGCCCTCACAGGGCCCTTTTTTGTTGCTTTGTTGAGTTACACGACGGCTGTCGCGCGAGACCCTCTTACAGCTTCAGCATTAACTTGCCTTCGTTGCCGCCGGTGAATAGCAAATTGTAGGTATCCAGACAGTTCTCGATGCCCTCATTGATGTGCTCGCGGAACTTGATCTTGTCATCCTTGACCCATTCACTGAGGGCCGCTTGTCCCTCCTCGATCCTGTGGTAATGGTCGCTGACCAAATAGCCTTTGACTGTGATGGTCCGCGCCAGAATCTGCCAGTAGTTGTAGGGTCCGGGCACGGGTTCCGTGGCGTTGTAGGTGCTAATGGTGCCGCAGAACAGGAGCGTGGAGTCTTTGTTCATGTTGAGTAGCGCCGCGTCAAGAATTTCGCCCCCCACATTGTCGAAGTAAAAATCGACGCCTTCGGGGCAGGCGGTGCGGATCGCAGCTTCCATGTTGCCCGCAGTGCGGTAGTTGATGCAGTCGTCAAAGCCCAGCTCGTCGACGACCCACTGGCACTTCTCCTCGGTGCCGGCGATGCCCACGACTCGCAAGCCCATGAGTTTTGCAATCTGTCCGCCCACAGATCCCACGGCGCCCGCGGCCGCGCTCATTAACATAGTCTGTCCGGCCTGTGCCTGACCCACATCCGCGATCGCGAAGTAGGGTGTTAGCCCGACGGCACCGAGAATGTTGACGTAATAGTGGAGCGGAAAAGGATTGTCGTCGGGTACCTTGGTGCAGAACTCAACGGGGATGGTGCTGTGGGTCTCCCATCCACCGAGGCCAAAGACATAGTCACCGGCTTTGATGTTGTCGCTGCCGCTCTCCAACACCTCGCCAACCACCGTGGCCCGCACTGGATCGCCAATCGGGATGGGCGGTAAATAATTGGGGATGTCAGACATCCAGCCCCGAATCGCTGGGTCCAGGGAGATGTAGTGGTTTTTCACTAGGAGCATGCCCGGCCCGGTCTCCGGGATCGGCGCATCCTGAAGAATCACCTCGGATGAGTCTGGCATCCCCTCGGGGCGCTTTGCCAAAATCCATTGTTGTTTATTACCGTGGCTCATGCTGTCCTCAATGGGGAAAAGTGGTGGAGCCGAGAGCCTAGCGAGGGCGCTAAAAATAAGCATGCTAGATGGTTTTTTTCAGAAAACGCGGTGCTACCATCTCGGTCCCGAGGCAAATTGCCCCCGAAGCAACTCACCGCACTGGAGACTGATGTGACGGATTTTCATCCTGCCTTCGCTGACGCCGAGCTGACAAACAACGACAGCCGCGCTGTGACCATCAACGGTAGCAAGGTGCTGGTCTGTCGCGCAGCGGGAGAGCTCTACGCAGTGGAAAATCGTTGCACGCATCAGGAGGCTGAGCTCGAGGGCGGGCGCATCCGCGGTTGTTTCATTTCTTGCCCATTACATGGCGTCCGTTTTGATCTGCGTGATGGCACCCCCATGGGGCAGCTGACGCGAGAGGCATTGCCCACCTATGCAGTGCGGGTTGTCGACGGCATGATCGAGGTTGCTGTCCCATGAGTCGCGCAGTCGTACTGGCGAGGCACCCCGAGGGTGCGGTGACGGAGCAGGATTTTGCCGTTGTCGAGGTTGCCGATAGCGACCTGCCCGGGGGCTTTTTTCGAACCCGCAATAGAGTGATCTCGCTGGACGCGGGGTTCCGGCAATGGATGACTGAAGGCGCGGGTGATAACTATCTGACCGGTATGCAAATCGGTGACCCGGTGCAAAGTATCGTGCTGGGAGAGGTGATTGAGTCTGATCACCCGGACTACCCATTGGGCACTATGGTCAGTGCACGCACGGCATGGGAAGAGCAGAGCGTCTTGGATGGCAGCGATCTCTGCTCGCCTTTAGAGGTGGCCAACGACGTCCCGCTCCACCAATACATGGGGATTCTGGGTCCCACAGGGATGACGGCTTGGATCGGACTATTTGAGATCGGTCAACCGAAACCTGGTGAGACCGTGGTGGTGAGTGCCGCAGGCGGGGCGGTAGGGACCGTGGTCGGGCAGTTGGCGAAAGCGGAGGGGTGTCGGGTAATCGGCTTAACCAGTACCCGTGACAAAGCCGATTGGCTGCAGGGCGATGTGGGTTATGACGCGGTGATAGACCGGGAAACCCAGCCTGATCTTGGTGGCGCCCTGCGAGAGGCTTGCCCCGACGGCGTCGATATCTTTTTTGATAATGTGGGCGGCGAGGCCCTCGATACAGTCATGAGTCAACTGCGCGAGCAGGCGAGACTGGTGCTATGCGGTGCTATCTCGCAATACGAATCAGCGGTGCAGCCGCTGCATAACAGTTGGGAACTGATTACCAAACGTGCGCGCATGGAAGGCTTCATGTTCTCTGACTATTTTGAATCTTTTCCCAAGATCGCCGGGGATCTCCAGGGCCGGCTTCAGCGCGGCGCACTGAAGAGCTTTGATGCCGTTTACGAGGGTATTGACGCCACGCCCCGAGCGTTCTGCGACATGATGCATGGCGCTTCACGCGGGAAGTGCCTTGTGACACTGGACTGAACCATGCCGACACAACTGAATCAGGTACCCGAAGCGCTCCAAAGTGATTTCGACATTGTCGGGGACAGTGGGTTTTTCGCGGATCCTCAGCAGCTGTTTTTGGACTCACTGGTTAAAGACCCTCGGGACATCGTTTACACCCCCCATAATGGCGGCCATTGGCTGATCACGTCCCATGAACTGGCTCGGGAAGTCCTCAGCAATGCCGAATTGTTTGGCTCTTTTCCGATCGGCATCCCCGCCAACATGGAGCAGCGGCCGCGACTGATCCCGTTGGAAAGTGACGCGAAGGAGCACCGGCGTTACCGCCGCCTGCTACTTCCCATTTTTGAGCCCACGGCCGTGGCGCGCCTGCAGACAGGAGCCCAGGCGCTCGCCGCTGAGGTGCTGGATGAGGTGCTGCCGACCGGCGAGTTCGATTTTTTGTGGAAGGCCGCGAAACCCATATCAATGGGACTGTTTGTTCGCCAGCTGGGATTGGAGCCCGAGCGGCTCGATGAATTTTATGCCTGGGAGACCGGCTTTTACCGCGCGCCCACGATGGAAGAGCGCATCGCCTGTGGGGAGAAAATCGGTGGTTATCTCTTTGAGGTGGTGACGCAACATGTGGATAACCCGAAGGACGACATTGTCGACATGCTGCTCAATGTTGATGTGGAGGGAGAAAAGCTCTCTCTGGAGGAGGTGCATGCGATCTGCTACCTGCTGTTCCTCGCCAGTATCGACACGGTGGCCACCATGCTCAGTTTTATTATTCGCCATCTGGCGAGGGATTCAGCGCTGTTTGACAGCCTTAAGGCGGATCGCAGCAAGATTGCCGATTCGGTCGACGAGTTCCTGCGTATGCACGCTTTTATCAATCTGAACCGCATCTGTGAGCAGGACACGGAGTTTCACGGTGTTCAGTTTCGCGCCGGTGACAACATTGTGATTCCGAGCTTTGTCACCGATCGTGATGAGCGAACGTTTGCCGACCCCGATACGTTTAATCCGGATCGCAGCAAGAAAGAACGCAACCAGCATCATGCTTTTGGGGCCGGCGCACACAAGTGTATTGGCCTGCATGTGGCCAAGATGGAGGTTCGTGTGGTGATGGAGGCCTTTTTCGAGCGCGTCGCATCGCTTGAGCTCGTTTCAGAGGAGGCCGTCACTGGGCACGGTGGCACGACCATGGGTCTCGACACGATCCCTATCAAGGTGACGCTAGGCTAGTGAAGCTGGCGTCGCGTCTACAGCGCGACGATGGTCTTGCCGAAGTTCTCGCCGGCAAATAGATCTGCGAAGGCCTTGCCTACATTTTCGATCCCTTCGAGGCGATGCTCAGGGGACTGAATGACACCATCGCGCAACCACTGGGAGAGTTGCTCTCGGGCTTCATCGTAGCGATCGTGCCGGAAGTGGGTCATGAATCCCTCAACCGAGAGCTCTTTGGTGATGAGTTCAAACAGGTTGTTGGGTCCGTGAGGGGTCACACCGTAGCCCGAGATCGCGCCGCACAGCACCAGTCGACCGCGATGATTCATATTGCTGATCACCGCTTCCAGAGTCTGCCCGCCGACATTGTCGAAGAACACATCCACTCCGTCGGGGCAGGCCTCGCCAATGGCCTCTGTCAGCGGTGTATCTCCTGAACGCACGACGGCTGCGTCGTAGCCCAATGTGTTGCATAGCCAGTCGGCCTTGATTTGTGAGCCCACGATGCCCACCACCCGCGCCCCAGAGAGTTTGGCGATCTGGCCGGCAATGGTGCCCACTGCGCCGCCTGCGCCACTGATCAAGACGCAATCCTCGGCGGTGGGTTTGGCAATGTCGGTCATACCAAAGTAGGCCGACATACCGGTGTCGCCCAAGACGCCCATGTAGGCACTGGGGTTGAACTCGAGCTCAGTGGGGAGTCTGGCAATGAAATCACTGCCGTCGCTCAGGCTGTGGGTCTGCCAGGCAAATCGAGCCATCAGCTTGTCGCCAATCGCATAGTCGGGATGTTTTGATTCCAGCACTTCGGCGAGCACTAAGCCCATCACGGGCTCGTCTAACCCCATGGCGGGTAACACTTCGTCACCCGAGTCCTCATTCATCCAGTTGCGAAATCCAGCATCCAGCGAAACAAAGGTGTTGCGCGTAAGGAACCACCCCTCTGTGACCTCCGGCAGCGGCGCCTCACGGACGGCAAAGTCGGCCTCGACGGGGTTCCCCTGTGGCCTTCTAGCCAGCACGACGGAGTGCATCATTTCGGAGTCCTGTTTATTCACGTTGTGTTGAAGGAGAGTGTCTGATCAGGCATAAAAAAGCCACCCGAGGGTGGCTTTTGTGTGTACGAGGATTAGCTCAGAATTCATAGCCGATCGTGATGCCGAACTGCTGACGGGGCGCGAGTTCTGCCCAAGTAAATGAGCCAGTCGTGTATCGACGTTGGACTCGATTACCGTCTTCCAGCACATCGGTACCATACACAATCACCTTGAAGGTACCCACGTCGGTATCTCGCAAGTAGGTTGCCGAGATATCTAGACTTTCCCAGCTGTCGATGGTGATTTTGGGGAAAGTCGCTGGGTCATAGATGGCCCAGGGGGTTTGCGTATACACATCATCCTGGTAGCTGTAGTTCAACGTAAAGATGAGATCGCCGCCGAAAGCCCGGGAAACGTGCTCTGCCCCAAGGCTCCAAGTCAGCTCCGGCGCATAAAGTAGTTCAGCGCGGCCGGAGATGTCTTCCCCGTTGTAGTCGTAGGTATCGTAGCTGGCGTCCAGCGTACCCAGAGCCGCTCTTAAAGTCAGCGCACTGGTGGGCATCCAGATACCTTCTACCTCAATACCATCCATGCTGGTTTCGCCGACGTTCTTAATGAACGAACAGGTGATGCCCGCGGCGTCCTCCGCTGCTCCGCCCTTGCCACACTCGGGGAAGCTTGCTGGGGTAATCACTGGCAACTGCATATCGTTATATTCGGCAGTGTAGTAAGTCAGGTTGAGCTGGGTATTCTCGGTGGGGTTGGAGCGCAGCCCGATCTCGATGCTGTCGACCTCCTCCGACTCATAGGGCTCTACCTCAGCCGGTGTTGTACCGCGGTTAAAGAAACCGCCGCTGCGGAAGCCGGTCGAATAAGACGCATAAGCCATACCCTTGGAAAAGTTACGCTGAATCACAGCGCGGTAAGTCAGGTTGTCATCCGAAAACTCTGGCGTGGCTGCCATTTGCAGTGCGCTGGGATCGGTGTTCCCTGCAATGCGATCGGCGTCGCCGACGACTGGTGGCCAAGAATAAGACTCCATGTTCTTGTCTTCCTCGGTGTAGCGCGCCCCAAGGGTCATGGACCAGTTGTCGTTGAAGTTGTACGTCAGTTCACCGTAGAAAGCCTGAGCTTCAGCTTCGTGCGTCACGGTGAAAGGCTGAATGGGCCCCGACGTAATAAACGAATCCGCTTCAAGATAGTAGAAGCCGGCGACGTAGTTCAAAGGCCCGTCGGAATCAGAACTGACCTGAATTTCATGCGAGGTTTGCTTGAAATCCTGGTCGCGGTTTACGGGGAAGAATACCGTAGCAGAACCCCACGAGGATTCATGAACCTCCTCCTCGTAGTCCATGATGCCCATGGTGTACTTGAACTGATGTCCCGCCCAATTGTGAGTCAATTGCAACGTGGAGTTGTCGCCCCACATATACGCTTCCAGCGGGTTGAGCTGAGGAGAGGTTTTGTAGTCGTTTGACTGTGAGGCAAGATAGCCAGTCAGTGGCTCCGGGAAGGGACCCACCATCAGGTTGTCGGGGGCGATGGTGTCGTGGTCATAGTCATCGTAAGTGAAGGTGACCGACGTGTCCTCGGTGAAGTCGTATCGGATTGTCGCAGACACTGTGGTGGAGTCGCGGAACTCCCGACGGCCGTTCAGTGTGGTGTTGTAGACGTGAGAATCAGATTGGATATTTTTGAACGCGAGCTTGATGCCGCCGTTCGTGCCCAGTGGCATATTCAGCACGCCTTTGACGTCCGTCATATCCTGATCACCAAAGGTGCCCTGTAACTTCACGCCCCACTCACCTGTGGGCTTGCTACGCATGACATTGATGACGCCGCCGATGGTGTTGCGACCAAACAGGGTGCCTTGAGGTCCGCGCAGTACTTCTACAGATTCGACGTCGAACAGGTCGAAGACGGCGCCGGAGTTGCTCGCCATGAACACTCCATCGACGGCCACGCCTACCGTGGGCTCAAGCGACTTTTCAATATCGTCAAAGCCGATACCCCGGATGGTGGCGCTGAGCGACTCGGAGCCAATGTAGGTCTGGTGCAGCTCGACGTTTGGCACCATCTTGTCGATATCGGTGGTGCGCTGGATGGAGCCTCTCTCCAGCTGATTTGGCGTCAATGCCGTGACCGCTACCGGCACATCCTGAAGCGACTCCTGTCTTTTTCGCGCGGTGACCACAACTTCTTCAATCAAGCTGTCTTGTGCTTGCACAGGTGTTGCGAGTGGAAGTGAACCTACTGTACCCAGCGAAGTGGCTGCGATCGCGATCGCGATAGGGGACATTCTCAGGGAATGCTGTCTCATGGCATGACTCCAAAAATAAAAATGCTATTGGTTTTATATCGGCCAGAATGGCCGTGACGGGAGAGGGTACACAAGACAGAACCGGAAGCAAACAAATGTGTTTGTTTTTTTATGCAATCTGTCGCAAGCGGGTGAAAAATGGCGAGACAGGCGGCATCAGATGCCGGGCAATATTACGCAGTGCTTCAAGAACGGCTATCGGACCGCCTTGAGAGTGCGCCAACTAGCCCCCGCTGGGCGCGCGCTAGGTTAACCAGAGGATCGTGCTCGGGTATTCAGGGTTCGCAACGTTGCCGGCTTACTGCTTTGGGTTTTGCTCGAAGTTGGCGGTGCCTGAATCCGGCGGTAACCAGTCACGCGCGGTGCTGGTCCAGCAGGTGGTGTCTACCGAGAGCCAGCTGGTGTCTTCCATTCCGCCCGCTTTGATAAACATCTGGCCTGGTAGCTCATCCACAAAGGTAAACATTTGGCTACCGCAATTAGGACAGAATCCACGATTGACGTGCGAGCCCTCAAAGCCCAGTGAAGCAAAGGTTTTATAGTCGCCTTCGATGTTGACGGCATCTTGGGGGAACATAATGACGGTCGCCTTGCCAGAGCCGGTCACACGTTGGCAGTCTTTGCAGTGGCAATGGAGGCCCAACCCCACTTGTGTTTCGTCAAACTCGTACTGCACGTTGCCGCATAAACAATGGCCTTTTTGCATGGTGAAGTCCTCTAGCCCGCTCTGTGATCGCTGACTGTATCAGCCCGGGGCCATGGGAAACATCCTTGGCCGCATTATCGATTTTTCGCAGTTGGCGGGTCTTCTAGCCGTACGGATGTTGTTATGGAGGTCGTATGGCGCAGGCCTCTGTGGAGGCCCACGTTTAGCGTACGATGCCGGCAAGCCTTTTGATCGCCGCGTAGCGTGTCGCCCAGATTTGTTGGCTCAACCTAGCTTGCGGCGCAAACAGTTCAGAGGCGTGGTATGCCCCGGTCCAGAGATGGAACTCGACAGGCACACCGGCACCTGAGAGCCGCTGTGCCAGGACAATATCCTCGTCACGAAACAAATCCAGATCGCCCACGTCGATGTAAGTTGGCGGCAGTCCCGACAGATCTTCAGCGCGGGCGGGCGCCGCATAGCTGTCAGGCTCGGTGTCACCCAGATACCAGCCCCAGGCTTCGATGGAGCCGGCGCGATCCCAGATACCAAGATCAACCACCTCGTGCGAAGAGCTCGTTTCATGACGGTCGTCGATCATCGGGTAGATAGGCAAGAGATAGTTCAGTTTCGGACCGCCGCGGTCGCGCAGCATCAGTGCCACGGCCAGTGCCAAGCCGCCGCCAGCAGAAGCACCCATCAGTCCAATGTTGTGCGTGTCCATGCCCAGTTCGGCGGCCTGTTCAAAAACCCAACAGACACCTGCATAGCAGTCTTCCGGTGCGGCAGGGTAGGGGTGCTCCGGGGCTTTACGATAGTCAATGGAGGCGATCGGCATATCCAGCGCTGTGGCTGCCTCGCGCATATTCTCGTCCTGACTGTCTAGGTCTCCCATTATCATGCCACCGCCATGAATGTAGATGAGTCCCGGTCCCTTTGCCGGAGCCGACTTGGGTCGATAAAGGCGCAGTGTCAAATCGCCAACGGGGCCGGCGTAGGTGTGTTCAGTGACGTCAAGATGGGGAAAGTCGGCTTTGGGGAAGGCAGCCCGAGACGCGGACATGGCAGCGCGTCTTGCGACGATGTCCGGTATGCCGTTCAGGCCGCCGGGTAGCGCCTCCCAGAGAGCCTCCAGTGGTCCCTTACTTTCTTTATCAATACGATCCCACAGTGACATCGACATCTGCTCCTTATCCTTGTGATGCGGTGAGCTAGTTTAACGGCTGACCAAAAAAAAGGGCGCACTGTGTGCGCCCTCTCCGGCCGAGTCGAACTTAATCCCAGCTCAATGCCCCGCCTGTCTGATACTCAATCACACGGGTCTCAAAGAAATTTTTCTCTTTGCGCAGGTCCATAATTTCAGACATCCAGGGGAAGGGGTTTGTCGCGCCCGGGAACTGCTCTGACAGTCCGAGCTGAGTCAAACGTCGATTGGCGATGAAGTGCAGATACTCTTCCATCATTGCTGCGTTCATGCCCAACACGCCGCGCGGCATCGTATCTCGTGCATACTCGATCTCGAGCGCGGTGCCCTCAAGGATCATTTGAGTCACTTCTTCCTTGAATTGTTCCGTCCACAGATGCGGGTTTTCAAGCTTGATCTGGTTGATGACATCGATGCCAAAGTTCAGGTGCATCGACTCATCGCGAAGAATGTACTGAAACTGCTCTGCAACGCCCGTCATCTTGTTGCGGCGACCCATAGACAATATCTGGGTGAAGCCACAGTAGAAGAAGATGCCCTCTGTCACGCCATAAAAGCCGATGAGGTTGCGCAGCAGCTGCTGGTCAGCTTCGGTCGTGCCGGTGCTGAAGTTGGGGTCAGAGAGCTCATGCGTGTGGCTAATCGACCACGCCGCTTTTTTGGCTACTGACGGCACTTCTCGATACATATTGAAGACTTCGCCTTCATCCATACCCAGCGACTCAATGCAGTACTGATACGCATGGGTGTGGATGGCCTCTTCGAAAGCCTGTCGTAGCAGATACTGGCGACACTCCGGATTAGTGACCAATCGATAGATGCCCAATACCAAGTTATTCGCAACCAGTGAATCTGCGGTTGAGAAATAGCCCAGTGAGCGCATCACGATCCGCCGCTCGTCCGCAGTGAGGCCGTCACTACTCTTCCACGTGGCAACATCTGCGGTCATGTTAATCTCTTGCGGCATCCAGTGGTTGGCGCAGCCATCCAGATATTTCTGCCATGCCCAGTCGTACTTGAAGGGAACCAGTTGGTTCAAATCGGCGCGGCAGTTGATCATTGCCTTCTCGTCAACCGACACCCTTGCGGCACCCATTTCCAACTCTTCCACGCCTGCTGAAGCATCCATGTTGGCGATAACCGCCTCAGCCGCTTGCATGGCGTCAGTGGCCGGTTCTGAGGGGCTTGCTTCGGGTTGTGTTGTAATTGGCGTCTCCGCAACCTGCTGTGCTGCGGCAGCCGCCGCTACCACCGCAGGCTCTGGCGCCGCTACGGCGCTTTCTTCCTGGTTGTAATCGTCCCAAGTCAACATAACGTCATTCTCCTATTAAAACGTGTGGCCCGCTCTTACTGGCAGGCTTCACAGTCTGGATCGTCCAGCGAGCAGGCCTGAGGCACTGGCGCTGGTTGAGGTGTTTCGGCAGCACTGGAAACCGCGTTGAGGTTGCCTGTCTCCACTGTTGATTTTTCAGTACCCGTGGCAGCGAGCGATCTGAGGTAGTAGGTCGTCTTCAGTCCGCTGAACCATGCCATACGGTAAGTCACATCGAGCTTCTTGCCGCTGGCATTGTTGATATAAAGATTGAGTGACTGGGCCTGGTCAATCCACTTCTGGCGTCGACTCGCGCTGTTGACCAGCCACCGAGGCTCGACCTCGAAAGCCGTGGCGTACTTAGCCTTCAGGTCTGACGGTATCCGATCAATGGTTTGCACGCTGCCATCAAAGTACTTCAGGTCGTTGACCATGACCTTGTCCCAAAGGTCGCGACTTTTCAGGTCGTTGACCAGATAGGGATTCACGACGGTGAACTCCCCGGACAGATTCGATTTGACGTACAGGTTTTGATAGGTGGGCTCGATGGACTGCGAAACGCCCGTAATGTTCGCGATGGTAGCCGTCGGCGCGATGGCCATGACGTTGGAGTTACGCATGCCCGCAGCAGCAACCTTGGCCTTGAGCGCGTCCCAGTCGAGCGTTTTGTCTCGATTCACCTCAATGTACTTTTCACCGCGCTGTTCGATCAGCATGTCGAGTGAGTCGAGCGGGAAAATGCCTCGACTCCACAGCGAGCCGTCATAAGAAGAATAGCTACCCCGTTCACTGGCAAGTTCACTGGAAGCCTCGATAGCATAGTAGCTGATGGCTTCCATGGAACGATCAGCGAACGTCACTGCGTTGTCTGAACCATAGGGCGCGTCAATCTTGTAGAGCGCGTCCTGAAAGCCCATCAGTCCAAGGCCGATGGGGCGATGCCGGAAGTTGGACGTCTCCGCCTGTGGAACCGAGTAGTAGTTGATGTCGATCACGTTGTCGAGCATGCGGATCGCAGTGCGGACTGTACTCCTCAGCTTGTCCAGATTGAGCTCTCCGTTTTCAATGTGCTGGGGCAGGTTGACCGAGCCCAGGTTGCACACGGCAATCTCTTCCGCGTTGGTATTTAACGTGATTTCTGTGCACAGGTTGGAGGAGTGCACCACACCACAGTGCTGCTGCGGAGAGCGCAGGTTGCACGGATCCTTGAAGGTCATCCAGGGGTGGCCTGTTTCAAAAATCATGCCCAACATTTTGCGCCACAGATTCTGTGCCTTCAGCGTCTTGTGCAGCTTCAGTTCACCCGTTTTCGCCATTTGTTCGTACTGCTCGTAGCGCTCTTCAAACGCTTTGCCGTAGAGATCGTGCAGGTCCGGCACATCGTTAGGTGAGAACAGCGTCCAGTCGCCATCTTCGAAGACCCGTTTCATAAACAGGTCCGGAATCCAGTTGGCGGTATTCATGTCATGGGTGCGGCGACGGTCGTCACCGGTGTTCTTACGAAGATCAAGGAACTCCTCGATATCCATGTGCCAAGTTTCAAGGTAGGCACAGACGGCCCCTTTGCGCTTGCCGCCCTGATTGACGGCGACTGCTGTGTCATTGACGACCTTGAGGAACGGGACGATGCCCTGACTCTTGCCGTTGGTGCCCTTGATGTAGGCGCCCAGTGCCCGCACCGGTGTCCAGTCGTTCCCAAACCACCGGCAAATTTCGACAGCATCGCGTTGTCCTGAATCGCACCGTAAATCCCGAACAGATCGTCCGGTACCGTCGTCAGGTAGCAAGAGCTCAATTGCGGACGAAGCGTACCCGAGTTGAACAGCGTCGGTGTTGAGCTCATGTAGTCGAAGCTCGATAGCAGCCGATAAAACTCAATGGCCCGCTCGTTGGGGTTGTCTTCCCGGGTTGCGAGGCCCATTGCGACGCGCATAAAGAATATTTGCGGCAGCTCGAAACGGACTTCGCCGCTGTGAATAAAGTAGCGATCGTAAAGTGTTTGCAAACCAAGATAAGTGAACTTGAGGTCGCGCTCTGCTTGTAACGCGCCACCCAGCAAGTCGAGGTCAAAATCGGCAAGGTTTGGCGCCAGCAGTTCGAGCTCGATGCCTTGCTGTATGAACGCCTTCAGAGCCTGTGGATAGTAAGTATCCATGTCGGACTGAGTCGCTGTTTCAGCAACGCCCATAAAAGCCAGACCTTCTGCTCTTAGATCGTCCAAGAGCAATCTCGCTGCCGCATAGCTGTAGTTGGGTTCCTGTTCAATCAGCGTGCGGGCGGTGATCACCAGCGAGGTGCTGCACTCTTTTGCTGATACGCCGTCGTAAAGGTTGCGCAGTGCTTCGTCGATAATGGCCGATTCGCTCACGTCCTCGAGTCCGGCGCAGGCCTCTGAAACAATCGTGCCAATGCGATCGATATCCAGTGGCGCCTTGCTACCGTCAGCCTGAACAATATTGATCCCTTTCGCTGCCGCTTGAGACTCTGGCGACAGCTCGACTTTTGCATCGCGCTCCTGACGGCGCGCTTCTCGATAAATCACGTAGTCCCGCGCGATCTTGTGCTCACCCGCGCGCATGAGTTCCAGCTCGACCTGATCTTGAATATCTTCGATATGTAGCGTGCCGCCTGATGGCATCCGGCGTTTGAAGGTGGCGACGACCTGTGCTGTCAGCGTTGCGACCGTTTCGTGTATTCGGCTGCTGGCCGCCGCGGTGCCGCCTTCAACCGCTAGGAACGCCTTGGTGATGGCCACAGTGATTTTGCTGTCCTCAAATGGCACTACCGTGCCATTGCGCTTAATCACTCGCAGTTGACCTGGGGCAGTCGCCGACAGACGGGTAGGATTGGGGTTTTCGCGAGTCGCCACTGGAGTAGTGGCGACGTTTTCTTTCTCTACTGACTCACTGCCTGTTTGCATTGGATGGGCTGCCTCTGAAACGCCTAAATGTCTATGTATGGGTGTGACTTTCCGGGAATCTGGCCACTGTTGAGCTTTTTGTGGTTTTTGGGGCTCAACACCTATATGTGGGGGTTTACTGTGCCGGATACCCCAAGATAGGCGGGTCTGGCTGACAATGCAAGCAGAGGATGCTGGGTCTTTTTTGTGGACAGTCTGTGCGTAAACTACCCCGCTCAAGCCTCGATATTTGCTAAGCCTCTGACTTTTTTGGCGAAATTGGACTTATCCCCGTTTCAGCCGGGAAAAGCCGAGTTTGATGTTTCGGGGAGTTTTTTTGGGTAATACCCACAGTGCTGATCGCAGTCGGTTGTCTGGCATCACCTCACGGACAACGTTTTGGTTAGTCAGTCTTTCAGCAACCATTCCATCAGCGCTTTTTGCGCATGAAGGCGGTTCTCCGCTTCTTGCCAGATGACGGTATCGGGTGAATCCATGAGCTCCGCGCTGATTTCTTCGCCGCGATGGGCGGGCAGGCAATGCATGTACAGCGCGTCAGAAGCTGCCAGATCCAGCAGCGTCTGATTGAGTTGAAAAGGCGCCAGACTGGCCGCCCGCTGAGACTGCTCTTCTTCCTGACCCATCGACGCCCACACGTCTGTGACCAACAGATCAGCGTCCTGGGCGGCGACGGTAGGATCGCGTTCCAGCCTCGCCACATTGCCACAGGCAGACAGCAGAGCACTGTCCGGCTCGTAACCTTCTGGGCAGGCGATGACCATCTCAAACTCGAGCTGCCGAGCGGCGTTCATCCACGAGTGACAGACGTTGTTGCCGTCGCCGAGCCAACACACTTTCTTGCCACTGATGTCGCCTCGTGCTTCAAAGTAGGTTTGCAGGTCGGCGAGGATCTGACAGGGGTGGTAATCATCCGTCAGGCCATTGATAACCGGCACCTGCGAGTGAGCAGCGAACTGCTCTACGTCGGTGTGGGCAAATGTGCGGATCATCACGATATCCACCATCGACGATATCACTCGCGCGGTATCCTCTATGGGCTCTCCGCGGCCAAGCTGGGTGTCTTGTCCAGAGAGAAATAGCGCACTACCGCCTAGCTGGGCTATGCCGGCCTCGAAGGACACCCGCGTGCGAGTCGAGGCTTTGGTGAAAATCATCGCCAGCACTTTGCCGGCCAATGTTTTTTCACTATTGCCCGCGCGATGCTGTCTTTTGAGTTCGACCGCCCTCTCGATCAGCCCTCTGATGTCCTCGGGTGTCAAATCCATGAGCGTCAGGAAATGTTTTGCTGTAGTCATGCCCGGTTTTCCTGTTGAGCAATATTATTGAGGATGTCCGCGATGCCGGCGCCGAGCTCTCCAGCCTGTTCGGTTGTCATCACCAAAGGCGGTAATACCCGAATGGTATCGCCTCCAGCGATATTCAATAGCAGACCCTTCTTCAATCCTTGCGCGACTATCTGGTCGGTGGCGGTGGTGGGTTGGATGCCGATCATCAAGCCCCGTCCGCGTACTTCTGAGACGAACGATGGGTCAGCGACGTGCGCGTGCAGTGCGGAGATCAGTGCTTCGCGAATCACGCTTGCCTGCTGCATCACCGGCTCCTCGACTAACGTGTCGAGCACGGCTTGCGCTGCCGCGCAGCACAGCGGGTTACCGCCATAGGTTGAGCCATGATCGCCGGGCCCGAGTTGTTCAGCCGCGATTCCCCTCGCCATGCATACGCCGATGGGTAAGCCATTGCCCAGCCCCTTGGCGGTCAGCAGCACATCAGGAGTTACGTCAAGTTGTTCGCAAACGTAAACCGAACCGCACCGGCCGTTACCGGTCTGCACTTCATCCAGGATCAACAACCAATCGTTTTCGTCGCAGCAGGCTCGGAGACCTTGTAGGTACACAGGGTCCAATGGCCGTATGCCCCCCTCGCCCATAATGGGTTCAACCATCACCGCCACGATGTCGGTGCGAGATTCCGCCAGCGATTTGACAGCACTGAGATCATTCACCGGCACATGTTGAAAACCGTCGAGCAAGGGTCCGAATCCCTGACGAATTTTTTGGTTGCCGGTCGCCGACAATGCGCCCAGCGTTCGACCATGGAACGCCCCCTCCAGCACAATCATTTGCGGCGCTTGAATACCTTTGTGATGCCCGTAACGCCTCGCAAGTTTGATGGCTGCCTCGTTGGCCTCTGCGCCGGAGTTACAGAAGAACATGTTTTCCATGCTGGTCAGCGAGCGCAAGCGATCAGCAACCGCTTCCTGCAAACCGATGTGAAAAAGATTGGAGGTGTGCACGAGGCGCTTCGCTTGCTCGGTCACCGCACGCGTTACCCGCGGGTGCCCATGACCGAGGTTGGTTACAGCGATACCCGATACGCCGTCGAGGAACGCCCGGCCGTCGGTGTCGTAAAGCACCGCCCCGTCGCCATGAGCAAAGGTCACAGGCAACCGACCGTAAGTCGGCATGATGGCGGTGGCTGGATCGGGCATGGGAGGGCATACCTGCGTGGCTGGGATGCAAGAGTAGCGGAGCGAGGTGCTGAGTCAAATCGTCGCCGCGGCAGCTTTTACCCTCTGCCTCTCGGCCTCGAGGGGTCGGTCGTATTACAATGAGGTATTCGACTGACATTTACAGCGCGTTGGCGCTGAAACGGAGCACGTTATGGACATCATGGACACTATCCGCGAGCAGGTGGAGGGCAACCGCATCATCCTTTATATGAAGGGGTCGCCTAGCCAGCCCCAGTGCGGGTTTTCTGCCCGGACCGTACAGGCACTCATGTCATGTGGTGAACGCTTCGCTTACGTTGACGTGCTCAGCAATCCTGAGATTCGCGCCAATCTCCCCACTTACGCCAACTGGCCCACCTTCCCCCAGCTTTGGGTCGACGGTGAATTGATTGGTGGCTGTGACATCGTGTGTGACATGGAGGCTTCGGGCGAGCTCAAGGAACTGGTCACCGGGACCTCCGCAGACGGTTCGGAAGACGCCTGACGACTCGTCATGCCAACATGAACCAAGACCTTCACGCCACGATGACTGAGATGGGTCGCGCGGCGCGTGCAGCGGCGCGCGTGCTCGCCGCGTCCAGTGTCGACCAGCGCAATGACGCGCTACTGCAGATCCGCGCTACCTTGTCCGCTGATCGTGATGCCATTCTTGCCGCCAACGCGCGCGACCTAGAGGATGGGCGGGCCCAAGGCCTTGATTCCGCCTTGTTAGACCGTTTGGCGCTTAATGCTTCGCGACTCGATGTTCTGGAGGAAGGGTTGGAGCAGGTGGCCGCGTTGCCCGATCCGATCGGCGAGCTGTCAGATGTCCGCCGCATGCCGTCGGGTATTGATGTAGGCACCATGCGGGTTCCACTGGGCGTGATTGGGATGATCTATGAGTCCAGGCCCAACGTGACGGTCGAGGCGGGTGCACTGTGTCTTAAGGCAGGTAATGCGGTGATCCTGAGAGGCGGCTCTGAAGCCATCCATTCTAATATGAGGCTCGGGAAATCGTTGGCCACAGGTTTGGCGGCGGCAGGGCTACCGATCGACGCCGCGCAGGTCGTTCCGGTCACCGATCGCGAAGCCGTTGGTGCGTTGCTCAGAATGCCCGAGTATGTCGACCTCATTGTGCCGCGTGGCGGCAAGGGGCTGATTCAGCGTGTCGCCGCGGAGAGCCAGATCGCGATCCTTAAGCATCTCGACGGGATCTGCCACGTCTACATCGACAAGGACGCTGATCCTGAAAAGGCGCATCGAATAGCCATTAACGCCAAGACGCAGCGTTATGGCACCTGCAACACCATGGAAACGCTGTTGGTTGCCAAGGCACAGATTGGGCTGCTGCCGCGTTTGGTGGCGGCGCTGCAGGAGCAGGGCGTTGAGGTCAGGGGTTGCGCTGACGCGCGCTCTGCCGCGCCCGACATTACTGCGGATGCGACGGAGGCGGATTGGGCAACCGAATATCTGGCGCCGGTGCTGTCGGTCAAGGTTGTCGATGATGTCGATGAGGCAATGGCGCATATTGACCGCTATGGGTCTGATCACACCGAGAGCATCGTGACGGAGAATCCGGCAACAGCGGACCGGTTTCTGCGCGAGGTGGATTCAGGTTCGGTCATGCACAATGCTTCGACGCGTTTCGCGGACGGCTTTGAGTACGGACTCGGTGCGGAGATCGGTATCTCCACCGGCAAGTTGCATGCGCGGGGACCGGTCGGGCTCGAGGGGCTTACGTCCCGAAAATATATCGTGAAAGGGGATGGACACATTCGCCAGTGAATGAGTCATCGACCAAAACTAGCACTGGCCCTTTGGGTTTTTTAGGCGGCGCCTTCGACCCTGTGCACACGGGACATCTGAGGGGTGCATTGGCGGCGCGAGAATCTCTTGGTCTGGAGTGCGTCGACCTGATTCCCGCAGCACAGTCTCCGCTCAAAGGTGCCTCCGCCGTTGACTCTGGTCACCGGCTAGCGATGCTGAAGCTTGCGGTGGCGAATGTGCCAGGTCTCGGCGTCGATGCGCGTGAACTCGAGCGCTCAGGCCCTTCCTATACCGTCGACACTCTGGCGGAGCTGCGCCGCGACTGGGGTCAGGGTCGTTCTCTCTTTTGGCTTATCGGTTCAGACAATCTCTGCACGTTGCCGAAATGGGCACGCTGGCAGGACTTACTCGATTTTGCTCACTTGGCGGTGCTGGATCGTCCCGGCACCTCGCCACCGCCGCCTGTAGTGGCCGAGTGGTTGATGCATCATGAGGCAGACGTGGCTGCAGCGACTTCTCGACCCGCAGGCAGGGTCGTTCGCTTACAGCAACCGCTTTTGGATATTGCGTCGTCGGAGATTCGGGCAATGATCGGCGACGGTCGTGACCCTCGCTTTCTCATGCCAGATGTCGTAATGGAGTATATTGAAACCCATGAACTCTTTGCTCGCGGCAGTGCATGAACTCTGAAATCTCTGAAGCAACGTCCCCAGACGGCGCAGCACTGCTGACCATCGCCCAGCATGCCCTTGAAGATCTGAAGGCGGTCGAACCCGTCGTCTTGGATGTCCGGGAGTTGAGTTCAGTGATGGATTGGTTGGTTGTCGCAAGCGGCACGTCAAGTCGGCACGTGAAGTCACTGGCCGACAATGTGCTCATGAAGGCCAAGGAGAGCGGTGTTCGTCCGCTAGGGGTTGAGGGTGAACGCATAGGGGAATGGGTGCTGGTTGACTTCGGGGATGTCGTCGTTCATGTCATGCAGCCTGCGGCACGCAGTTTTTATGATCTCGAGCGGCTCTGGTCGGTGCAGGCACAGCAGCCGCAGGAGAGCTAATGCGGCTACGTGTGCTGGCGGTAGGGCAAAAAATGCCGGCATGGGTCGATCAGGGGGTTAACGAGTACGCCCGAAGGATGCCCCGGGATTTTTCAGTGGACTGGCAGGAGCTCGCGCCGGCCAAGCGCGGCAGCGGTTCGGCCACGCGGTACCGCGAGCAGGAGGCAGGCGCCATCCTATCTCGGCTGTCACAAGCAGACACGCTGGTCGCGTTGGATGTGGCCGGTCTCGCAGTCAGCACTGAGATGATCGCAGAGCGCTTTGACGCCTGGCAGATGGACGGCACTCAGCCCAGCCTCGTCATCGGTGGGCCAGACGGTCTCCACGATACGGTATTGCAGCGAGCGCGCGAAAGCTGGTCACTTGGACGGATTACACTGCCTCATCCGCTGGTTCGGGTGGTACTTGCGGAGCAGATATATCGCGCCTGGTCCATCGGGGCCGGGCATCCTTATCATCGAGGCACCTGATGCTACGCCCCCTTGATGCGCTCCGAGATACCCGACGGGAATGGATGATCAACCGATCCCGGCTGATTGCGGCGCTGGCAGGGATCAGCTTGTTGTTGTTGGTGCTGGTCTACCGCTATTACTCGCTGCAAATCACCCAGCATCAGGATTTTC
>Ga0181552_10001197_pt1 | contig 19768 bp, 17 predicted proteins | sample 011ome_18_FD_130583 | JGI IMG/M metagenome (GOLD analysis project Ga0181552, IMG submission 130583) | Coastal salt marsh microbial communities from the Groves Creek Marsh, Skidaway Island, Georgia - 011501BT metaG (megahit assembly) | ecosystem: Environmental > Aquatic > Marine > Intertidal...
AATGGAACAGTAATAGAGAGTGTAATATATGACTGTATCAAAAATGGAGAAAACTTTAAGATTGCTGGATATTTAAATGATTATGAAAAAAAAATAAATAATTTTCCAGTTGTTGGAAAAATTAATAAAAAAAATATTTTAAAATTTAAAGATTTTTATTTTATATATGCATTATCAAATGTAAAAATGGCTGAGGAGCGATTTAAATTATTAAAGGTATTAAATATTCCAAAAAAAAAATTAATTTCAATCATTCACCCATCATCTAAAGTCGCTTATTCGTCAATTTTAAAACCTGGAGTAATTTTGATGCCAAATGTTGTTGTTAGCCCCAACTCTCTAATTGAATCACACACACAACTTTATGCCAATAGTTTTCTTGGGCACGATTCTTATTTGAAAGAAATGGTTTTTGTAGCTAATAATGCGTCTATTGGTGGTAGAGTTATTGTGGAAAAAGGAGCGCATATAGGCTCAAATTCAAGTATTATTGAAAGGATATCAATTGGAAAGTTTTCAATTGTTGGTTTAGGATCAGTTGTAATCAATTGTGTTCAAGACAAATCAATAGTAGCTGGCAATCCTGCAAAAAAATTAATTAATAAAGTATGTTGAATTCTGGTTTTAGTAAAAATTATGTATTGTGTTAATGAATATTTTTGACCCAAAAAATAAGTTAGTTGAACTAAAAAATCCTAATGAAATCCTGATTACACTAGATATTGATTGGGCTCCTGATCCTGTCATTGAATACTGTGTGAATTTGTTAGATAAACTAAGTATAAGAGCTACTTTTTTTGCAACTCACGCAAGTTCACTAATTTCAAATATACAATCAATGGATAATTTTGAAGTAGGTATCCATCCAAATTTTTTTAATTGTAAAGACTATTCAAAACATTTAGATGAGATGCGAAATGATTTTCCACATGCAAAAAGTGTGAGATCACATGGTTTATTTTCATCTTCAAATATTTTTGACTTATATCGAAAAAAAGGATTTGCAATTTCTTCTGACATTTTTATTCCTTATGGGATAAATATTAAACCTTTTTGGAGAAATAGAAATGGTTCACTATTAGTTATACCGTATTATTGGGAGGATGGAAATTATATGGGAGATGGAAAATTTAATATCCCAGATTTTTCACGATTAGAATATACAAAAGGAATAAAAATATTCAATTTTCATCCAATCCATTTGTTTACTAACGCTGATTCAATTAATTTTTATAATGATAAAGTAAAAAATATATATCATGATGTTGATAAGTTAATTAAAATAAGAAAATCATATGGAATTAGAAACTTTTTAGAAGAATTATCATCAACCATATTTTCGTTTCAGAATGAAACTAGAACATTATTTGAATTTAGCAGATCAGCTTTAAAGTTATAAATTATGAGTAAAAAGCTAAAAATAGTATTTATTGGAGGCCACCAAAGAACAATTAAAACCTTTAAAGAATTAATAAAAAGAAAAGATATAGAGATTATTTTTTTTATAATTCAGAAGGATTATAAAAATGAATTTAAACATTATCTTGAACTCAAAAAATTGGCAATCAAAAATAAAATTTCATATGTACTGACAGAATCTTCTAAAAAATTAAAAAATAGCATTGTGAAAAAAGTGCAAAAAATTTCACCAGATGTTATTTTAAGAGGAGGAAATTGGAGAGCGATGCTGCCACCAGAAATTTGGAATACAGCCAAATATGGCTGCATCGGATTACATGGTTCATCTTTGCCCAAATATAGAGGATGGGCAGGGATTAATTGGCATTTAATCAATGGAGAAAAACAATATGGTTTACAGATGTTTAGGTTTAATAAATCTATAGATGATGGTGATTTAGTTTATAGAAAAAATGGTTCTTCTTTATCAAAAAAAATATCTCTTAATAATAAATTATCAATTTCACAAATCCTTGAGAAGGTGGACTTTGAGCATGTAAGATTGATTATGGAATTAGTGTCTCTTTTAAAATTTAACAAAATAAAATTTAAAAAGCAAAATATATCAAGGCAAACATGGACATGTCATCGTGGTCCAGAAGATGGTCAAATTGATTGGAAACAAAACACAACTAGCATATATAACTTTATTAGAGGCCAATCATATCCTTTTCCAGGAGCTTTTACTTTCTATAAGAGTAAAAAACTTTATATATGGAATTCTGAAATTAAAAAGAAAACACCTAAATATGTGGGTAGAATACCTGGAAAAATCATTAATATAAATAAAGAAAATGGGACAGCAGAAGTCTTAACTGGTGACGGAGTTTTAATAATAAAAGAAGTTACTTATGGAAGGGAAAAGTATCATCCTTTAAAGCGATTTCAATTTAGAAAATTGGCAAATAATTATTTAAATTCTGTTAGAGAAAAGCTTGGCTTAAATATTTATGAAGAACTTATTAAATTAAAAAAAAAATATAAAAACTAAAATTTAATTTATACACCACTAATGAAATTGAAAAAAAAAGATATAAATAAAAAATTTAAAATTATAAAAAGTTCAATCGAATTTTTTAATCTTAATTTGAAAAATTTAATAGTATTTACAGAATTGGGAAGTAATGACTATATGTATACTCCTATAATTGCTGCATTAGCAAAAGCAAAAAAAGTTTATGCATATGTTAAGGACTCTAGTTTTGGATCAAAAGATGATTTAAGTTATCAACTAAAAAAAATTAATAAGTTTTTTAATTTTACAAAAAAAATTAATGTAGTTACTGATTTTCAGAAATTAAAAGTTTCAGATATAGTTTTAAATTCTGGCCTTGTTAGACCAATAGATAAAAAAAAAATAGATCTGATGAAAAGTACAGCAGTTATACCATTAATGTGGGAAACTTGGGAGTTTAGAAAAAGAGAAATAGATTTTTTGTATGCTAAAAAAAATAAAAAACTTATTTTAGGTACCAAAGAACACTTCTTGTATAACAATAGTGGTTTTCTAGTAACTAAATTACTTTTTGAATCTGGTTTAGGAGTTTATAAAGACAACATTTTAGTTTTAAGTAGTGGAAGAATTGGTGATAGTATTTGTAAATTTTTTGTAAACACAAATGTAACGCACAAAAGAATATCTTTTGATAAAAAAAATAGAAAAAATAAAAATTTAATCTCTCTTGAATATGCAATTAAAAATATTAAGAACTTCGATGCAATTATAGTTGCGGAACATCAGTTTGATTATAATTTGCTGTCAAACGATGGACTTTTTCAAATAAAAAAAATAAAATTTGAAAACCCAGATATAAAAATTATTCATATTTGTGGAAAAGTTAATCAAAAAGAAATTATGAAATCAAAATTAGAAATTTATCCAAAAAAGATTGCACCTTTTGGACATATGAGTGTAAGTGCTGCTTATCTAGATAGTCATGCGGTACTAGAACTTAATACAGCAGGATTAAAAGTGGGTGAGATTATGTCTAGACATAGATTAAATCATGATATCAAAACTGCTTATAAAAAAAGCATAAAAGATCCTTTAGTTGATGATTTTCCAGGTGGATATTTTGAATTTATTCCAAAGAATTGACTAAATTTTATTGAAACCTACTGCCTCAGAATTAATAATCTTAAATAAAATTTATGAATTATTTATATTTAATTAATATTTTAATATTTTCTTTGGTCTTTAGAAATTTTTTTAGAATTTTTTATAAAGGCTATTTAGATACTGATACAGGATTTCATTTATACTTTATTAACCATATTAGAAGAAAAGGATTAAATAATTTAGCTGAAAACCAAAAATTTATTAGAAAAAGGTTTTTACATTATCCATGGTTGATGCACTTATTCTTATCTCTTGTTCCAAAAAAATTTGATCATTTAATTGAAAGATATTTTAATATTTCAATTGATATTTCTTTTTTAGTTTTTTTATACATTCTAACTTACAAATTGACCGAAACTAATTCATTTTCATTATATTTATGCATTTTATATTTGTTGACCCCAATTACATATACAACTTTAAATGAAGGTCCTAGAGTTTTAAGTTTAACACCAAGACTTTTAGGAGAAGTTTTTGGTGGTCTTGTTTTTATTTTTGAATATCTATTTTTTTTAGATTTAAATTTTATTTACTTAATTGTCGCGTGTATTTTTTCTTGTCTAGCTATACTTGTAAGCAAGTTTGCTCTTCAAGCATTATTTCTAATAAGTTCTTTTTTATTTTTGATGACTTTTAAAGTTGAATTTATTTTAGTACTAGCTGTTAGCCTTTTTTCATCAATAATTTTTACTCAAGGAAGATACTTGAAAATTTTAAAAGATCATATTGATCATTTGAAATGGTATTTTGATTTAAATTTAAAAAACAAAATGAAAGTTTCTGATAGAAATTCAATAAAAAAAATATTAATTTTATTTAAAAAAAAAAATTTCAAAGAACTTTTAAAATATCTAATATTTAATAATTCCTATTTTATTATTTTATTTAAATTCCCTATAGTTTTGCTCTCGATTGTTTTAATTTTTATGAGCTACTCAAATACTAATAATTTTGAAATTATTGATTTTTATATTTTATCAGCATCATTTGTTTTCTTTATAACAAGTTTAAAATGGTTTTTGTTTCTTGGGGAAGCAGAAAGATATTTTAATTTTGTAATATTTTTTATATTATTGAAATGTATTTTGTACTATGACTCAAATTTATTTTTTATTAATTTGATTATTATTTATGGATTTTTATATTATTTATCTGAATTATTTTACCAAATTCTACATAAAAAAAGTAATAAAATTAAATCTAAAAATAATGAAATAATCAATTGGCTCAATAGCAAAAAAAAGGTGCTCAAAATTGCTACTATACCTTATGGACTTGGTGGATGGAGAATTGTAAACGAAACTAAGCATAATTGGCTAAATCATTTGAGGTGGGAAAATAAAAAGGAAAGATTTTTTTTAGATAGTAATTTTATGAAAGTTTATCCAATATTAGATATTAATAAAGTTGATGAAATAATAGATAGATATAAATTAGACTATGTGATTTGTGATAAAAAAAGTATTAACAGGTATTTTGGAAAAAATTTTAAAATTTCAAAAAGGCTAAAAAAAAAAGACATTAATTCTGATATTTTTGCTATTTTTAAGTAGCTAAACTCAACGACTTGTTTTACAAAAATAAATGAAAATTGATTGAAAAATACAAAGTCTATAAAAAATATAATTAAATTTTACGTTATACCTTGAATATTTGCAATTAATTTAATTAATATAAAAAATATTGATAATAAAAAATAAAAAATTTATATTTTGAAACTTGGATTTTTTTTTTCAGATATTTTTAGATTTGCTTTTGCTAGTTTTTTAAACAAGTCTTTAGTCTTTTTAATTCTACCTATTCTTACTCATAATTTAAGTCCAAGCTCTTATGGTATTTTAGAGTTACTAATTGGTATAAGTGGAATTGCCTCAATAATTATTTTGATGCAACTAGAAAGTTGCTTAGCACGTAATTGGATTAATATTGATAGTAATTCAAGAAAATCAAATTTTTTTTCAACTTTACTTGGAATAGTTTTAATTTTTGGAATTTTGTTAATTTTTTTAATTTTTTTTTTAAAAAATTATTTGGCTACAATATTATTTAACAGTGAAATTTATGGTTATTTAATTTTTTTAATTTTTATTAGTGCTTATTTTTTAGCACTAGCAAACTTACCCTTGATGATACTAAGAATGGAAAGAAAAATTGGAAAATTTTTAATAGCTGATGTAAGTCAAAGTTTCGTATATTTGTCTCTAATTATTTTATTACTATTTGAAAATGATATAAGTCTTAAGAATGTTGTATATTGTATATTGTCTAGTAGCGTTTTTACTTTTTGCTTAGCTTTATTTTTCGTTAAAAGATATTTAAGATTTATATTTGATATAAATATTTTAAAGCCATCATTACGTTTTAGTTTGCCCCTTGTTCCGGCAGTCGGTATTATTTGGATAAGCAATCAAGTAGATAATTATGCATTATTATATTTTTTTGACACCAAGATTGTTGGTGAATTTTCAATTATCATGAAATTTGCAGCTATTGTAAATGTTGCAGTTTTAATTTTTAGACAAGCGTGGTTGCCTTATAGCTATGCTTTAGCCCGTCAACCAGATAGAGGTATTGGTCAATTTAAAATAGTTCTTAAAACTTATTTTATTATAACTTTGTTTGGAGCACTTGGCCTGATATATTTTTCTCCAATAATACTAAGCTTTTTTGCACCTTCAAATTACATACTGGAGTACAGTCTAGTGCCTGTAATTTTGTTATCAAGCATTGTCTACGGTAGTGCATCTATTGTTAATATTGGAACTATCATCTCTGGAAAAACAGAGTGGAATAGTTATGCCTCTCTAGTTGGGTTGATATTCAACATAATTTTTACAATTATATTGATCCCTATATTTGGTGTGGCGGGGGCTGCTTGGGGGACACTAATTTCTAGTTTTATTTTTATGTTAGTTTTATTAATTAGGTCTAACAAGTTATATAATATGAATTTTTCTGTAACGCTAATATTTACCTTATCAGCAATTTTTTTGTTTTCTGCAAATGCTACAATTTATTTTATTTATGAATGAGTTTGTTTTAATTTTATATTTTTTTTTGATATTAATTTTAATATATTCATTTTTATCATTAAAAGATCCAGCTTCACCACAAATCATTTTTTCAGTGAAATTGGGAGTTTACTTCTCAAGTTTAATTTTCTTAGATTATAGATTGGAAGTTTACTTAATCTTTATTTTGATTTTACTAATTATATTTTTTATTAGCTTTATTTATTCACTTAAAATCAACAAATTTAATACAAATACAAATTATACTGAAATTAAAAAAAATCTTACAATCCCGACAGAAATATTTTGGCTGATGTCTTTGCCATCAGTAATTGTTCTGCATTACTTAATAAATGAATTTGGAGGATATTCTCAATTTTTTGAACCAGGAGGTTTTTTTGAAGCTAGCAAGTTTAGGGGGAAATTTTTTGCAGGTTTAGGTGTAATAAAAACATTAATCTCGACATTCTATGTAGTACATCTTTATTATTTTTCATACATAATAAATCTAAATTATAAAAAATATAAAATAACTTACATCCTTTTTGGATTTCATTTTTTAATATTTTTATTTTTAGCAACTATTAGTTTTTCACGTGGTACATTACTTGGTATGTTTGTTTTGATGGGCTTAATATATCACTATGAAAGAAAAAGAATAAACACATTTATGATTGTAGCTGGATTAAGTTCTTTAATGTTTATTGCGCTAGTTTTAGGCGTAGTTAGAGAAACGGTTACATTTAGTAATGGAGATTTTTCTCTAAACTATGAATTGAAACAAGATGGATTGAAAAAAACTCCTATTATATATGGTACATTTCCTCTCCAAACAATGTTGGATGCAGAAAAAATTGATAAACAGTATGGACTGACATACTTAAGCGGAATTACAATTTTTGTACCAAGATCAATTTGGCCAAATAAACTTGATACAGGAGGTGTTATTTTTACAAAAAATTATACAAACCTTTACGATGAATTTTCAGACTTCACAACAGGAATGTTTCCAGAAGCTATGATAAATTTTGGAGTAATTTTTGGTATTATATTTGCTTCACTACAATTAATTTTATTAATTTATTGGTTAAATAGCCTTTATATAAAAATAATTTATAATAATAAAAATAATGTAATCTATCATAAAGATATCTTTAAATTATTATTTTATATACACACTTTAGCAGCAGTAACTGGTTTACTTATTGGAGAATTTACAAACACGTTTAAAGGGTGGGTTGTTCAACTTTTAATTTTATATATAACATTTACTTTTATAAAAGTATCAAACAAGATTAAGTACAAATGAGTGTAAAAAATTTATCAGAATGTCCAGTTTGTAAATCTATATCTTTAGCTAAATTTAATAGTTATAAACACACATGCTACGCATGTTCAGATTGTAATTCTGTTTTTCATAAAAAAAAGGAGGGAAAATATTTATTTGAATGGTTCTTACCAGTTAAGTTACTTTCAAAATTTTTACCCAGGCAGGTAGTTTTGCGCTTGTTCCATGCACCAATTAAAAAGTTTGATCCAAGTGAATTTTATGATGGCTATAAAAAACAATCGTTAAATCCAAGTTCAATAAAAATATCTCAAGCTGACCAAATATATGACATTTTAAATTTAAATAATATTAATTTACAAAATTTGGAAATTCTTGACATTAGTGGAGGACCAGGAGTAGTAGCCTCAAAATTTAAAGATAAATGTAAACGCATAATTGTATCTGAATTTTCTGATATTTCAGTAAAGGCAATGAGAGAAAACTTAAATGTAGATGCACTAAAGTTTGATTATGAAAAAGATAAGATAGAAAAAGTTGTAAATGGAAAATTTGACCTGGTAATGATTCGATCTTCTATGATTTTTTGTAAAGATTTTGATAAGTTTTTGGTGTCATTATCTAAAGTTTTAAAGCCAGAGGGATACGTTCTTATTCAAACTATAGTTCCAACATTAGGTGAGGTTTATTGGTGGCAACAAATGGAATTTAAATTTCCAATAATTTATTCTCAAATGGCAATTGAGAAATTTTTTTATAAAAATGGATTTAACTTGCTTTATGGCTATAGAGAGTATGGAAGTTATATATCAATTAAAAAACGTAGTGTAGGTAAGTATGGATTACTTGGACATTTATTTACCTGGTTAATAGAATTTCCAATGGTCTTAATTTACTACTCTTTAGCAAAAAAAAATAAAATTCCAATAGATCAAAGTTTAAAACATAAATTTTTGACACAACTTTGGAAATTTAGTGAGAAAAAAGAAAATTTCACAAATTCACCCGATATAATTAATTTTGATAACAGTTCAACTGATCATCAATCACCTGATTTTTATCAAAAATACAATGGTTTTTTAAAAAAAAATGAAACTGGCAATTAATGCTTCTAGAGCTCGATCGGGTGGTGCTAAATCACATTTACTAGGTGTTTTATCCGAGTTAAATCCCATTTTATATGGAATTGAAGAGATACATGTTTGGTCGTATTCAGAACTTCTTATATCTTTGCCTGACAAATCATGGCTTACAAAACACAATGTTGAAGTGGAAAAAAAAACAATTTTAAAACAGTTGTGGTGGGAATTTTTTATATTACCAAAAGAAATTAAAAAAAATAAATGTGATATTTTATTTAATATTGATGCAGGCTCTGTTTGTAGATTTAAACCTTATGTTGTAATGAGCCGAGATATGCTGTCCTATGAACCAGGAGAAATTAATAGATATGGAATAAGTTTGGCACATTTAAGACTAATTGTTTTGAAGTATGTGCAAAACGCATCTTTTAAAAATGCATCAGGAATAATTTTTCTAACCAAATATGCAGGCAATACTATACAGAAATCAACTGGATTATTAAAAAATATAACTTTTATTCCTCATGGTGTGAGTGAAAATTTTTGTTGCAAACAACCTTCTAACAATTGGCCAATAAATAATACTCAGCCAATTAAATGTTTATATGTATCGAATATCGCACCTTATAAGCATCAATGGAATGTAATAAGAGCTGTAAAAAATTTAAGAGAAGATGGATATAATATAAACTTAATCTTGACTGGCGGAGGTGTTGCTGGTGGAAATAAATTGGCCCAATCAAAGTTAAATAAGGAACTTAATTTTTCTGATCCAGAAAGTAAATTTGTAAAAATCATCGGTTTTGTTGATAAAAATAAATTGCCAAATATTTTGAAAAATTCAGATATTTTTATTTTTGCATCAAGTTGTGAAAACATGCCGAATACCCTTATTGAGGCAATGGCATCAGGCTTGCCTATAGCATGTTCTAACAGAGGACCTATGCCGGAAATATTAAAAGACGCAGGAGTTTATTTTGATCCAGAGAATCCTACAAAAATAGTAAATTCTTTAAAAAAATTAATTACAAATGAAAATTACAGAAAAAAAATTTCCAAAATTGCAATGTTACTCTCTACTAATTATTCTTGGCAAAAATGCTCCAAAGAAACATTTACATTTTTAAGTAAAACATTCAAAAATTATCAATCAATTAATAATGAATAAATCTTATCAAATTTGTACAAATTGTGTTATGGACACATCGGACAGTAAGATTGTATTTGATCAGAATGGAATATGTGATCATTGCAATACTTTTTATAAAGATATTAAACCATACTGGAGTCCTAATAAAAAAGGATGGTTAGAAATAACTAAATTAGCAGACAAGATAAGAAAAGAGGGAAAAAATAGGGAATTTGATTGCATTATTGGAATGAGTGGAGGGATTGATAGTTCTTACCTTGTTTATTTGGCAAAAGAAAAATTAAATTTGAGACCTTTAGTTTTTCATGTAGATGCTGGATGGAATTCTCAAGAAGCTGTAAATAATATAGAAAATATAGTTGATAAACTAGAATTAGATTTGTACACCGAAGTAATTGATTGGGAAGAGATGAAGGATCTTCAATTATCTTTTTTTAAGTCAGGAGTTCCACATATTGATACACCTCAAGATCATGCTTTTTTTGCCACAATGTACAAATTTGCCTCCAAACATAAAGTAAAATATATTTTTACAGGTGGAAATTATTCTACTGAATGTGTTAGGAATCCTTTGGAATGGATGTATTATCAATCTGATATTCGACAACTTAGAGACATACATAATAAATTTGGAAAAAAAAAACTCAAACAATTTCCCACTACTAATATTATTTGGCATAAAATTTATCTACCTTATTTTAAAGGTATTAAATTAATTAGACCATTAGATTTTTTTTCATATCAAAAAGAGGAAGCAACACAATTTCTTGTTAATAATTATGAATACCAGAGATATGCTCAGAAACATTTTGAGTCTAGATTTACAAAATTTTATGAGGGTTATTGGTTACCTAATAAGTTTGGTTTTGACACTCGGAGAGTGCAATATTCTAGTTTGATACTAACAGATCAAATGAAGCGTTCAGAAGCACTTGCAAAACTTAAATTACCAGCTTGTAACGAAAGGGAGATAAGTGAAAATTTTACTTATGTTGCAAATAAACTGGGAATTTCAAATAATGAATTAAATTACTTTTTTAATGCACCAAATAAAAAATATACAGACTATAAAAATCAAATGTGGCTGTATAATTTAGGAGCAAAAGTTATGCGTTTAATGGGTAAGGAAAAAGGTGGAAAAAGATGATTGGTATAATTAATTACGGAATGGGAAATATTAATGCTTTTTCCAATATATATAATGAACTTAAAGTTCCATATAAAGTGATTTCAAATAAAGAAGATTTCAAAAAAATTGATAAAATAATTCTACCTGGGGTTGGGGCATTTGATAGTGCTTTAACAAAGTTAAAAGAGTCAAATTTGTTAGAAATTTTGAAAGCGGAAGTATTAGAAAAAAAAAAGAAAATCCTTGGAGTTTGTGTTGGAATGCAGTTAATGGCAAAGACTAGTGAAGAGGGAAATCTTAATGGTTTAGGTTGGATAGATGCGACTGTTAATAAATTTGATAAAGATATATTAAAAAATGAGAATCCAATTCCTCATATGGGATGGAATTCAATTCAATACAATAATGAAAATCCATTATTTAAAGACATCAAAACTAATTCTAGATTTTACTTTTTACACTCTTACTATTTTAAACCCTTGCATGAATTATCTACTATTGCTGTATCAAATTATGGTTTACAGTTTTCATGTGCAATTAATATGGATAATATTTTTGGAGTTCAATTTCATCCTGAAAAAAGTCATATTAATGGAATTAAAATATTAAAGAATTTTAGCAACCTATAATGTTGTACCCAAGAATAATTCCTTGCTTGCTTTTGCATAATAATGGACTTGTAAAGACTAAAAAATTTAAAAATCCAAAATATATTGGAGATCCCATAAATGCAGTTAAAATTTTTAACGAAAAAGAAGTTGATGAACTTATTGTTTTAGATATAGATGCAACTCCTATGAATAGAGAGCCAGATTACAAATTAATTCAAAATTTAGCCAGCCAATGTAGAATGCCACTTTGTTATGGTGGAGGAGTTAAGACTATGGCTCAAGCAAAAAAAATTCTCTCGTTAGGAGTAGAAAAGATAGCGGTAAGTTCTGCTGTTTCTAATAATCTAAATTTAATATCTGAAATATCAAAAGAAATAGGAAGCCAAAGTTTAGCAATAATTCTAGATGTGAAGAAAAAATTCTTTAAAGGTTATCAAGTTAAATTTAAAAACAATGAAAATGAATATAATTTATTAGAAATAATTAAAAAAATTGAATCTTTAGGTGCTGGAGAAATTATTATAAATTCTATTGATAATGATGGTATGATGAAAGGATATGATTTAAATTTAGCATGTGAGGTTAAAAATAAATTAAATATACCAATGACGATATTAGGAGGAGCTGGCAGTTTAAAGGATATTAGCAAAGTAATAGAAAAATTTAAAATTATTGGTTGTGGTGTTGGTAGTTTATTTATTTTTAAGGGTAAGTACAAAGCAGTTTTAATAAATTATCCTAATAAGGAAAATAAAAAAAAGATAATTAACAACTTGTTATGAAACAAATTCTTCAATCTTTAAAATCAGGATTTACTGAGATTAATGATGTACCAATACCAATCGAGGAAATTTTTGAGGTTAGTAGAATTTCTATAAATTTATCAACACAATAAATTTTTGTTCTTTAATTATTTTCATACCATTCGTCATTTAAAACTAAGTCAGATTTATTATAGAGTAAAGTTAATTTTAGTAAAACCAAGTATTAACAAAAATATTGATTTTCAAATTAGAATTTCAAAAAATAAATTTTGCCAACCAATTTTAAAAAAAAAGAGCTTATTGAGTAAAAATAAATTTTATTTTTTAAATAAAATTAAATCTATTTTAAAAATAGGTTGGAATGGAAATAATAATCTTGTTTCTAAGCTATGGCGCTACAACCAGCATTATTTTGACGATTTAAATGCAATAGGTTCATTAAAACGTAAAAAATGGCACAGGAAACTCATGGCAGATTGGGTTAATAATAATCAAATTGGTATTGGTATAGGATGGGAATCCTACCCAATTTCAATAAGAGCAGTAAATTGGATCAAGTGGTATATTTCTGGGAATTCATTTTCAGATTTTTTTAAGCACAGCTTAGTTTTGCAAGTAAGATGGTTATTTAGACGTTTAGAGTGGCATTTATTGGGAAATCATTTATTTTCAAACGCTAAAGCATTAATTTTTGCTGGTTTGTTTTTTTCAACTAAAGAATCTAAAACTTGGTTGCAAAAAGGACTTAAAATTATTGACAATGAATTAAATGAGCAGGTTTTAGCTGATGGTGGTCATTTTGAACTGAGTCCAATGTATCATTCGATTTTTTTAGAAGATTTATTGGATCTAATTAATATCGCTAAAACATATCCCAAAATTATTAAAATATCCCAAATAAAAAAATGGAAAAAAATAGCAATTAAAATGCTAAAGTGGCTAGATGCAATGAATCATCCTAATGGGGATATTTCTTTATTTAACGACTCTGCTAATGGAATTGCCCCAACTTTAAATCAGTTAGAAAATTATGCAAAAAGATTAGGTGTTAATTATAGCAAAAATAAATTTAAAAAAGTTACGAAACTGATAAACAGTGGTTATATAAGAATCGACTCTAAGGATTATACTGCATTGTTAGATGTTGCTAAAATTGGACCCGATTATCTTCCTGGTCATGCTCATGCAGACACTCTATCTTTTGAAATTTCATTATTTAGACAGTTATTATTAGTTAATGGTGGTACTTCAGAATATGAAATAGGCTCTATAAGAAAATTTGAACGAAGCAGCAGAGCTCATAATACAGTCACAATTAACAATAAAGACTCATCAGAAGTATGGAGTAGTTTTCGTGTAGCAAGACGAGCGTATCCTTTTGAATTAAAGATTAAAGAACTAAAAAATTTAATTAGTATCAATTGTTCTCATGACGGCTATAAACGACTTAGGGGAAAACCTATTCATGAAAGAAATTGGCAATTTTTTCAATCTTCTGTTGTAATTGAAGATCAAATAAAGGGTTCATTTGACAATGCTTTTGCTTATTTTCATTTTCATCCTTCAATAAAAATTTTAAAAAAAAATGATACAATTTTGAAATTAATAATGTTAAATAAAAAGAAAGTTGTTTTAAATATAAAAAAAGGAAAACCTTTTTTAGAAAAAAGTTATTATTCTCCTGAGTTTGGTAAAAGAATTATCACAAAATGCTTAAAAGTATCATTAGATAAAGTAAATGGCTCAAGTATTCAAATTTCATGGTAATAATAAAAATCTTCAAAAACTTTATCAATAATGAATAAAAAAAAAATTATGATTGTCTTTGGTACACGTCCAGAAGCAATCAAGATGGCACCTATCGTACATGCATTAAAAGCAGAAAATAAATACTTTGATGTAAAAGTTTGTGTAACTTCTCAACACAAACAAATGTTAAAACAAGTGCTAGATATTTTTAAAATAAAGCCAGATATAGATTTAAAAATAATGAAATCCAACCAAGATTTATTTAATTTGTCATCAACGATCTTAACAAAAATGAAAAAAATATTTAATTTTTATAAACCTGATATAGTCTTGGTTCATGGCGACACAACAACCACTTTTGTAACATCTGTTGCAGCATTTTATTGTTCAATCTCTATTGGACATATCGAGGCAGGACTTAGAACATATAAAATTAACTCACCATTTCCTGAGGAATTTAATCGTCAAATTACCAGTAAGATTGCCAGGTGGCATTTTGCACCCACTTTACAAAATAAAAAAAACTTACTTTCAGAGGGTATAAAAAATTCATCGATTAAAGTTACAGGAAATACTGTAATAGACTCTTTAAAATGGATTTTAAAGCGTATTAATGATGATAAAAACCAAATCAAAAATGTAAAAAAAAAATTAGATAAAATTTTATCGTTTAATTTTATTAAAGAAAAATTTATTTTAATCACAGCACATCGTAGAGAAAACTTTGGTCATGGTATCATTGAAATTTGTTCTGCTATTCGAAAATTAGCATTAGCTTTTCCAGATATTTACTTTGTATATCCTGTTCATCTTAATCCAAACGTAAAAAAACCAGTAAAAAGAATTTTAGACAATATAAGTAATATAAAATTAATTGAACCTTTAGAGTATAAACTCTTTATTTATTTAATGAAGAATTCTTATTTAGTTTTAACGGACAGCGGAGGATTACAAGAAGAAGCACCAAGTTTTGGAAAACCGGTATTAGTGATGCGAAATGTTACTGAAAGAATTGAGGCCATTAAATCAAAAACTGTAAAACTAGTTGGCACTGATCAAAATAATATTATTAAGGGCGTTTCACTTTTATTAAAAAATGAAAAATATTATAAACTTATGTCTAGAGCTAATAATCCTTATGGAGATGGTTTAGCTTGCAAGAGAATTGTTGATAGTTTAAAAAAAAATCTTTTAAATAAAAATTAATGAAAAATAAAACTATATGTGTAATTGGTCTTGGATATGTAGGCTTACCAATTGCTGCTTTACTTGCTAACAAAGGTTTTATTGTAAATGGTTTTGATACAAATGACAAAGTTGTTTCAAAAATTAATAGTGGAGAATTACATATTTTTGAACCTGGACTAAAAAAATTTGTTAACAGTGCATTAAAAAAAAATCTTAAAGTCTATTCGAAGATTAAAAAAAGTAATATTTATATTATCTGTGTGCCCACACCTATAAAAAAAAATAATAATCAAATTAAACCAGATATTAAACATGTTTTAAAAGCATCACAAAGTATTGTATCTTTAATAAAACCTGGTGATTTTATAATATTAGAGTCCACCTCACCTGTTGGTACAACAAAAAAAATAAAAGATTTATTAATCAAAAAGGGTATTAATATTAAAGATATAAAAATAGCTTATTGTCCAGAACGTGTGTTGCCAGGAAAAACAATTAAAGAATTAGTAATGAATGATAGAATTGTAGGTGGCGTGAATGAATTGTCTACAAAGAAAATTTCTAATTTTTACCGTGTTTTTGTCAAAGGAAAAGTATTTGAAAGCGATGCCGCTACAGCTGAAATGTGTAAATTGATGGAAAATAGTTATAGAGATTTAAATATCGCATTCGCAAATGAATTATCAATAATATGTGACAAACAAAATATAAATGCATGGAAATTAATTCAATTAGCAAATAAACACCCTAGAGTTAATATATTACAACCCAGTGTAGGAGTAGGTGGACATTGTATATCAATAGATCCATGGTTTGTGATTTCAAAAGATAAAAAAAATACTAATTTAATGCGTAGCGCTAGGGAAGTGAATGAAAAGAAATCAAAATGGGTTTTTAATAAAATTAAGATGGTAGCAGATCATTTTTATAATAATTTTAAATTAAAACCAAAAATTGTTTGTCTAGGTCTATCATATAAAGCAAATATAGATGATTTAAGAGAGTCGAAAGCTTTAGAAGTAGTACAAGGGTTAATTTCTAAAAAGTATAATGTTTTAGCTGTAGAACCAAATATAAAATCATACAATAATTTACCAATTGTAAGTATTGCGGAAGCTAAAAAGAGAGGTCATATTTTTTGTGTTTTTGTAAAACATAAAGAGTTTTTGATACCTAATATCAAAAGTTTTTTAAAAAAGAGGAAAACACTCGATTTTTGTGGCTTACTCAATTAATTAATTTTAAAACAATAGTTAGATAATTTATTTTAAATTAATAAAGTTTAAAAAAAGAAAAATTATCAAATAAAAATTTTTTAACTATGAAGACTATACAAGTCATAACTTCATACTCATTGAGTAAAGAACCAACAATTAACGATAGACTTATGCCAATAATTGATTTACTCCTACTTAAAAATTATAGAGTTATACTATTTTCTAGTGATACCAAAAAAATAAAAAAAAATAATTTCAATTTTCAACATATTTTAGCTAGTCAAAATTTAAATCTAAAAAAAAATATTTTTTTTCGTTTATTTTATGAGCTTAGACTGTCTTTTAAGTTAATTAGATTTTCTAAACAAAATAATGGAGATTTAATTTTTATAACTATTCCATCAATATTTCTTTTATTTTTTACTTTTAAACTAAGATCTAGAAAATTACATTTAGATTTTAGGGATCTTGTTTGGGAGTATATGTTTAAAAATAAACTTGTGTTGAAAATAATAAATTTAATTATTAAAAAAAACCTTAATTACGTAAGTAGCATTTCTTATACTAATGAAGCAGAATTTAAAAAATTATCTAAATTTGGTTTTAAAAAAGATACGATGCATCATATTTCCAATGGAGTTTTAGAAAAAAAATTCAAAAAACTTAAAAATATCAAAACTGAAAAAAAAAAAATACCTTTAGTTTCCTATATTGGAAAAATTGGTTTAGCTCAAGACCTCAAAACATTTTTAAACGTTGCAGAACTGATGCCAAAATTAAATTTTCAAATTACTGGCCAAGGCATTGATTTAGAATATTTAAAAAAATTAGTAAAAAAAAAAAAAATTAAAAATGTTAAATTTACTGGATTTGTCAAATGGAAAGATATTTTAAATATTTATAATAAATCAGATATCTTGTTTCTTCAACTGCGTCCAAATTTCAATCTAGCTTTTCCATCAAAACTTTATGAGTATTTAAGTACAGGAAAATTTATAATTTTTTCCAGTTCAGTTAAAACAACTAATACACTAAAAAAATTTAATAACATTAAAACTGTTGAATATGGAAATTTAAATAGAATTGCAGAAGTTATAAGAAAACATATTAACTCAAAAAATTTTAGAAAAATTAGTGAACAAAATAAAACAATAATTAAAAATGAATATTTAAGAGAAAAATGGATAAATAAATTTATTAATTCTATAGAATTAAATAAAATGTATGATTAGATTATTAGATATTTTTCTGGCATTTTCTATTTTGATTTTATGTTTACCGATCTTTTTTTTTATTTCTATGGTCTATGTATTTAAAGATGGATCTATTTTTTTTTCACAAATAAGGTTAGGAAAAAACCAAAAACCTTTTTTGATTTTTAAATTTAGAACAATGAAGGTTGACACTAAATCTGTTGGAACACATCTTGTTGACAAAAAATCAATAACTAAATTTGGAAATATTCTGCGTAAAACTAAATTGGATGAGTTGCCTCAACTTATAAATGTTTTTTTTGGAGATATGAGTTTTGTTGGGCCAAGACCTTGTTTGTTAAATCAAAAGAAATTAATTAGCGAGCGTAAAAAAAGAAAGGTGTTTAAAGTAAGACCAGGAATTACAGGACTTGCTCAAATTTCAGGTATTGATATGAAAACCCCAACTCAACTTGCTAAAATAGATCAAAAAATGATAAAAAAAATGAATTTATATAAATATTTTTATTATATCTTTATAACAATCTTTAAATTATTCAAATAATGAGATTAAAAAATATATAGAATAAAAAAAATTAGAATAAAATACTGAAATTGATGAATTAAGAAAATATGAATAAAAACCTAATATTGAATTTGAAATTGTTAAAAAAGATTTTAATTGTAGAATAGGTTTAATTGTTGAAATTAAAAAAATTATGTTAAGTAGAAAGTTTTCAAAAAAAATATTTTCACTTCATAGATACTATAAAAGAGGGATAGCTATCATAACAGATGTATTTCTATGTGTATTTACACTTTGGCTGGCTTTTTATTTAAGATTAGAGGAATTGATTATATTTAAAAATGTTGGGTTAACTCCAATTTTATTAACAATTTTTTTAGCTATACCAATTTTTTGGGTAAGTGGATTATATAGAACCTTATTTCGTTATTCAGGAATTTCTATTTTATCTACCATATCTTTATCAGTCACTTTTTATGGAATAATTTTTTTTTCAATTATTAGCCTTTATGGCATAACGGGTGTTCCAAGATCTATAGGTATTATTCAACCTTTGCTTTTATTTACGCTCTTAATAATTAAAAGATTTTCTTTAAAATATTTACTAACAGGCTCATTTAATAAATTAGAAAAAAATAAAGAGAATATATTAATTTACGGAGCAGGTGCAGCAGGAAGGCAATTATTCACTTCATTAGAGGGAAATTCAAAATATAATGTTGTAGGTTTTTTAGATGATAATCCTAATATGCATAGACAAAATTTATTGGGTCAAAGAATTTATGATCCAAAAAATTTAGAAAATATAAAAAATAACAAACAAATAAAATTAATTTTAATTGCAATTCCTTCTCTAAGTAAATTTAAAAAACAGGAAATTTTTCAAAAAGTTTCTAATTGTAATATACCAATTAAAACTTTACCGAATTTAAATGATATTATTGAAGATAAATTATCTTTTACAGATGTTAAAGATTTTTTGATTGAGGATTTATTAAATAGAGAACAAGTTGAACCTAATAATGAATTACTTTCTCAACACACAACCTCTAAAACAGTTTTAGTAACAGGCGCAGGGGGTACGATTGGTGCAGAATTATCAAGACAAATATCAAAGCTAAAACCAAAAAAACTAATCTTATTTGAGCTAAATGAATTATCTTTATTTAGTATTCATGAAGAGTTAACTGGTAAATATAAAAATTTAGAAATTGTTCCGTTACTAGGAAATATATTAGATCAAAAAAAATTAGAAACAGTTTTTAAAACTTTTAACGTAGATA
>Ga0181552_10001200_pt1 | contig 19738 bp, 22 predicted proteins | sample 011ome_18_FD_130583 | JGI IMG/M metagenome (GOLD analysis project Ga0181552, IMG submission 130583) | Coastal salt marsh microbial communities from the Groves Creek Marsh, Skidaway Island, Georgia - 011501BT metaG (megahit assembly) | ecosystem: Environmental > Aquatic > Marine > Intertidal...
ACCGTTGCCCAGGTCGAGGAGAAGCCGCGAGCCCTCGTGCTCCACGAGATAGCACGAGGCAGGCGACGTCGCGGTCGGGAAGGAGCCCGCGCAGCCGACGACGGTCAGCCGCATGAGTCCACGACCCATGCACGTCGTCGCATCATGGTGCGACCTGGACGTCCCCGACCTCGGGCCCGAGGAAACGCCGACCCAGACGCTGGAACTCCTCCGGGTCCCCCGTGACGAGGAACTGGTGGACGGGCTCAGGAAGGTCGGGGCGGCGGGCAAGGTCATGCGCGGCCAGAGTCCGGTAGACGTCCTTCGCCGTCTCCTCCGCACTCGAGACCAGCGTGACGTCCTCTCCCATCACGTAGGACAGAACGCCGGTCAGCAGCGGGTAGTGCGTGCAGCCGAGGACGAGGGTGTCGACGTCGGCGTCCTTCATGGGCGCCAGGTAGTCAGTCGCGACCTCGATGAGTTCCGGGCCCCAAGTGACGCCGGACTCGACGAATTCCACGAAACGAGGGCAGGCTGTCGTCGACAGCTGCACCTGCGGGGCCGCCGCGAAGGCATCGGCATAGGCACCCGAGGTGATCGTTGCCGTCGTTCCGATCACGCCGACCCGCCCCGAGCGCGTAGCTGCCGCTGCCCTGCGCACCGCCGGATGCACGACCTCGACAACGGGGACGTCATAACGCTCCCGGGCATCGCGCAGGGTGGCGGCACTCGCGGAGTTGCAGGCGATGACGAGCAGCTTCACCCCGTCATCGACCAGTCGATCCATGATCTCCAATGAGAACGACCGCACCTCGGCGATCGGCCGAGGACCGTACGGGCCGCGGGCCGTGTCGCCGACGTAGCGCACGGGCTCATGGGGCAGCTGGTCGATGACGGCCCGGGCGACGGTCAGGCCGCCCACGCCGGAGTCGAAGATGCCGATCGCCGCGTCATTCATGGTCGGACCAGCGTAGGGGTCACGGAAGGAACATCCCGCCGGAGGCCGCGGGAAGTATCCGGATCGTCTCGCCGTCGCTCACCACCGTCGCCAGGCTTTCGCCGTAGCGAACATCCCGACCACCGACATAGACGTTGACGTAGCGACGCAGTCCGCTGTCGTCGAGCAGCCGGTCACGCAGCCCCGGACACCTGGAATCGAGGCCCTCGATCACGTCGAGCACCGTGCCCGGATCGACCGAGACGGCAGACGCATCGCCCATCAGGGAGCGTAGGAATTCCGGCACGATCACCTGGACAGGCATGGCCGTGAGCCTACGCCGTCGACCCTCAATGAGTGACCGGGAATGCGGCGCGTCAGTCGAGTTCCTCACCGAGCATGAGCTGCACCATGGACTCCTGCAGGTAGGTCAACCACCCGTACATGCCGAACAGGGCCGCGCGCGGATCGTCATCGGGCAGCGCAGCAAGCTCCTCGTGATTGTCCTCCGTGACATCCAACCGGGCACCGATGATCAGTCGGGTGTCATTGAGGAAGCCGAGCCAGGCAGGAACGAGGTCTGCATCGATCTCAAGAACTCCAGGGCCCCCTTCGAGCGACTGCCCGACCGCACCGGCATTCCTGACCTTCGCATCCCGAAGCTCGCGCTCGGTGAATCGACGGAACTCGCTCGAGGCCTCGTCATCGTCGGGGAAGGCATTGGGCAATAGGCGAAGCAGCGCCGGGTCCTCCGACGGGGCTGCGTCAGGATCGATGCCCACCATGACGGCAAGCGGATCGGCATCCGGATCCGCCGGGACTCCCACGAAGTCGACGAGCTGACGCACCAGACTGCGCAGGATCTCGATCTCGATCTCCTCGAGGTGGAGAAGTGCGCCGGGCTCTCCCGAGGGTCGTGGCTGGACGCTCGCCATCAGTCGTCCTTCTGCAGGGTGGCCCAGAGCCCGTAGCCGTGCATCGCGGCCACGTCGCGCTCCATCTCCTCGCGGCTGCCGTTCGAGACGACCGCCCGCCCCTCCTCATGGACATCGGTCATCAACCGCTCGGCCTCCGCCCTGGAGTAGTGGAAGTACTCCATGAAGACGTAGGTCACATAGGACATGAGGTTCACCGGGTCGTTCCAGACGATCGTGATCCACGGGCGGTCGGGACTCTCGACCGTCTCCGGTCGGACGACCTCTGCGGGAGCCACGGACATGACGCCATTGTCCCCTACCCTGAACCAGTGACCGACATCGTGATCCCGCCGCGCGGGGCGAACCTCCCGGAGCCGCCCATTCTGGCGCGCATTCGCGAGGCCGTCATCGGTGATGATCAGGTGATGGAAGGGCCCTTCGGCCCTCGTCGGGTCACCTATGCCGACTACACCGCCAGCGGCCGGGCGCTGGCCTTTCTCGAGGACTTCATCCGTGCCGAGGTGCTGCCCCGGTATGCCAACACCCACACGGAGTCCAGTGGCACCGGCCTGCAGACCACCCGTCTGCGCGAGGATGCTCGAGGGATCATCCATGAGGCGGTGCACGCCGATGACGACACCCATGTCATCTTCGCCGGGTCCGGCTCGACCGGCGCCATCAACCGGCTCGTCGGGATCCTCAACCTTCGTCTCCCCGCCGACCTCAACGCGCGATTCGGTCTTGATTCACTGATTCCCGCCCACGAGCGACCGGTTGTCTTCATCGGTCCGTACGAGCACCACAGCAATGAACTGCCCTGGCGAGAGTCCATCGCAGACGTCGTGACGATCCGCGAGGACGCTGACGGTCACATCGACCTGGACGATCTGCGCGTTCAGCTTCTCGCCCATGCTGATCGGCCTATGCGGATCGCATCATTCAGTGCGGCCAGCAACGTCACCGGCATCGTCACCGATACGCACACCGTCACCGAGATCCTGCACGACCACGACACCCTGGCCTTCTGGGACTACGCCGCCTCAGCGCCCTACGTGGAGATCGACATGGCTCCCGAGGGTCGCCCGAACGCCCGCAAGGACGCGGTGTTCCTCTCCCCGCACAAGTTCATCGGCGGGCCGGGCACCCCCGGCGTCCTCATCGTCCGATCGGAACTCCTCACCAATACCGTTCCGGACATCGTCGGAGGCGGAACCGTCGCGTACGTCAATCCCGAGGAGCACTTCTACCTCGACGATCCGGTGCACCGAGAGGAGGGCGGCACACCAGCGATCATCGAGTCGATCCGCGCCGGTCTCGCCTTCCACCTGAAGCAGGCCGTGGGAGTGGAGGTCATTCGCGCACACGAGGAGGACTTCGTCCGGCGCGCTATCGATACCTGGTCGGACAACCCCCGGATCGAGGTTCTCGGCAACACCGAGGCTGAGCGGTTGTCGATCGTGTCGTTCGTCATCCGGCGTCCGGGGGGCAAGTACCTGCACCACAACCTCGCTGTCGCCATCCTGAACGACCTGTTCGGGATTCAGTCCCGCGGTGGCTGCTCGTGCGCCGGGCCCTACGGCCATCGCCTGCTCGGCATTGACCTGGATCGCTCACATGAATTCGAGCGGGAGATCCAACTCGGCTGCGAGGGCATCAAGCCGGGCTGGATCCGGGTCAACTTCAACTACTTCATCTCCGAGGCCGTCTTCGAATACGTCGTGTCAGCCGTGCTTCTCGTCGCGGACCACGGGTGGAAGCTCCTCCCCCAGTATCGATTCGACGTGTCAACCGGTCGCTGGCAGCACAGGGACGGCCCGGTGGAGCCACCTCTGCGACTGTCGCAGGTGCACTACGACGCCGACGGCATCCTGACCTACCCCGAGCATCACGACCGGGCCCCCGAGTCTGCGCTGGCCGACTACCTGCGCATCGGTCACGAACTCCTCGAGTCGTTGCCGGACGACCTCGGCCGCCCCGCAACTGCGGATGACGGCATCCGAGCTGACTTCTCGTCTCTGCAGTGGTTCGAGCTGCCGGCCGACTCACTTCGGTAGCGCCGCCGCCAGTTCACCGGGGCAATACCGCCGCCAGCTGCCTGCGTCAGCGCCTACTTCGTCACGCGGATCGGGATGTCCGTGGACGCGTTCGCCAGGATGCCGCCCTTGCCGATGGCTACGACCCGATAGGTGTACTTGCCCTTCTTGGCGGGCGCCTTGGCATCAAGTCGCGCTCGACCGCGCGCATTGACCTTGACGTTGTCGACCGTCTTCCATCGCGCCCCCTTCTTCAATTGGAGGGCAACGCGCTGGTTCTTCACCGCAGGTCGAGCCCAGGCCTTGACCACGATTGTCCTGCCCTTGGACACCCGGGATGCCTTCGGCGTCGCCGTGACGAGGGAGAGCACCTGAATCGTCGCCGGTGGACTGACTCCCTCGGTACGGGCATCCACCGCAGGAACGTAGACGGCGAAGTCGCCCGTGGTCTGCGGCGCAACTTCGAAGACGACTGTTCCGTCCGGGCCCACAGTGCCGGTCTGCACGTCAGTGAACTGCGTCTTCTTGCCCTGGGGGCGGAACTGGAGCACAGCGGCTGCTCCGGCGAGTGGAGCTCCCTGTGAGCTCACAGTGGCCGTGACCTGGAACGGCGCGCCGAACACGGCCACAGGAGGAACGACCGCCTGAACGTCGGTGCTCGCTGGAGCGAGGGACTGCGCGTAGCCGCGAATCAGCGGCCACTGAGCGGGGTCCTCACCACCGATGGTCCAGTACGCCGCGGCGCTGAGACCGTATTCGCCGACCAGCTGCGTTCGCACGAGAACGGCCTGCGGGCCGACCCACCACATCACTCGCTTGGCGGTGCAGGTCTGCTGAGTGCCGCTCGAATCGGTCCACACGAGGGTCTTGTCGTAGTTGACCCAGTTCTCCTGGTCGGAATCCGACCACTGAACCTGGTCCGGGGTGACGCCGACGCTCTCCAGCACACCGGGAATGTTGGCATCGGTGACCGACGACATTCGAGTGAGCGACTTGTAGGCGGAGGTGTTCGCGCCGGGGCACTTGCCCTGGACCATGAGCCTGCTCCCCTGCTTACGCGTCCAGGCACGCCCGTAGGTCGGCACCCCGATCTGCAGCTTCGCTGGGTCCATGATCGTCACCGAGTAGGCGACGATCGATCGCACCCAGGGCATCGGTGCGATCGCTCCGATGCCCTGCACGTGGTAGTCGTAGGCCATGATGCGGATTCGATCAGCGGCGGGAGCGATCCCCTGGATGTTGTAGACCCAGTAGCCGGTCTTGGCACTGCATGAGCCGGAGGTGCTGCACGGCGGGGGGATCGTGCCGGAGAGCAGCTTGCCCTGCGCGTGGAGCGCTGCACCGAGCTCCGTCACGAAGGCGGTCCAGTTCGGCTGTGTCGCCGCCCAGCTGGATGACCCGTCGGAGAAGGCGAAGGTCTCGTAGTCCAGGTCGATGCCGTCGAAGCCGTTCGTGAGAACGAGGTTGACGATGTCCTGGACGTGCTGGGCGCGCGAGGCAGGGTCGGCCAGCGTCCGTGCCATCTGCCCCTTGCCTGATCCGTCGGCGATGGCCGGGAGCACCGTCAGTCCGGCACCCTTGAGCTGGCCCATCGCCCATGCGACGTTCGAGGCGCCGTTGGAGAAGTTCGGGTTGAGGACGATCTGGACTCCGTTGCCCTTCTTGGTGGCGGAGTACCAGAACGGCGAGACGTCGGCCAGCAGGTCAGCGTTCTGCACGGCCGAGTTCACGCCCTGCGGGTTGGCCGGTGAGGTCATCCAGTAGGGCAGCCAGCCGCTGGCCACCTTCGCGGGCGAAGGCCCGTCAGCCTGGGCCGCAGGCATCGCCACCAGCGTCGTGGCGGCCATGACGATGGCGACGAGGATGGACGGGACGGCGAGCAGTCGGCGCACTGAGGACCTTCGGGCAGGGGGCACGGCTTGACCATTGTGCGACACGCCGACACCTACCCCGGCATCGCCCCGATCCTCGGCCTGTCGCACCATGGTCCCCATGCGTTTCTCCCGCCCCACACGCCATCCCCACGCTCACGCACTGATCGCTACGGCGGTGGCCGGTGCCCTGAGCGCCTCCGCCCTCGTGGCGGGAGCGGGGTCGGCACTCGCCGCACCGGCAGAGAAGACCGTCGACCAGCTTGTGACCAAGCGGATCGACAACCCTCGGCTGGGCAGCACTGTGGGCCTTCTGGCCATCGATGCCGCGACGGGTGAGGTTCTGTCCGACCACGACAGCAGCCGGCGGATGCTGCCGGCCTCCAACATGAAGATCGTGACCGCGGTGACGTCGCTCGCCACGCTCGGCGCTGATCACCGGTTCACCACGCGGGTGAGATCCGGCGCCACCCCGGGCGAGCTGATCCTGGAGGGCGGTGGGGACCCGCTGCTGTCCACCAGGGAGCTGCGCCAACTCGCGAACGCTGCGGCGAAGACGCTGCCCGCCGGCACCCCGGTCACCGTTCACGTCGACCAGGACCTTTTCGCCGGTGGGGAGAAGGAGCGTGGCTGGACAAACGGGTACATCCCCTCGGTGGTCTCGAGCGTCCATGCACTGGCCCGAATCTGGGACTACAGCCGCGATCCCAGCGGGAATGCAGCCACCGTGTTCGCCGACCGCCTGCGCGCCAAGGGATTCGAGGTGACGATCGGAGTTCCGGCAGACGCGGGAGACAATCCCGTCGTCGCCGAGACAGAGGGTCACACCCTTGCGGAGGCGGTCCGCATCATGCTGCGCATCTCCGAGAACAACGTTGCCGAAGTGCTGTACCGCCAGGTGGCCGTCGCGACCGGCAACCCTGCGGACTGGAAGGGCTCGAGGAAGGCAGCGGAGCAGGTTCTGCAGGGCCTCGGCATCGACACGGCTGGGACCGCTATTCGGGACGGCAGCGGTCTGTCGCGCAAGGATCGCGTGACACCGAAGTTCCTCGTGGATGTGCTGCGCACGGCACGGGTGACGAATCCGGAGCCCTTTCGGGTGATGTTCGAGCAGGACGCCATGCCGGTCGCCGGAGTCAGCGGCACCCTCGATGACAAGTACGGGCGCTTCACCACCAAGCGGGCGAGGTGCGCAGCTGGAGACGTGCTGGCCAAGACCGGAACCTTGTTCGACACGATCAGCCTGTCAGGCCTGACAGTGGCCCAGGAGGCCCCGGAGCGGATCTTCTCGATCCTGGTGAACGACCGGCCGCAGCGCTATTCGGCGTTGACGATCCGGCAGGCGGTGGATGGGCTCACGGCGACGATTTCGGGCTGCTGGCGTTAGCCACAGACGCAGAACGCACGGCTGCTGGCGTTAGCCACAGACGCGTAGAACGGCCCTGGCACTCGCCAGGGCCGTTCTCCTTGCTCGAGTTTTGCGCCGGAATTGGCGCTAGCCGCGCATGCCACCCTTGCCGGCCTTGCCCGGACCACGATCGCCCGCCTTCATCGGCCGGGAGTCGAGTGCGGAGCCAATGGCATCTGCCTGCTCCTGTGTCAGGACACCCTGTGACACCAGCTCGTCCAGCGCCGCAGTTCGTGCCGACTCGCGTGCGGCCTGGAATGACGCCTTCGACTTGTCCCGGTCGGCCTCGAGGGCCGTCTTGAGCTCCGAGAGGTCATCGCGAGTGACGGTGCCGTCGGCGATCAGGTCACGCATGCCGCCCCGCTCAGCCGACGCCGACTCGATGGCGTCGGCCTGCGCCTGGGTGAGAGTGCCGTTCGACACGAGCGTGGCGAGAGCGGCACTGCGAGCGGCCTGCACCGCTGCCCGGCGAGCATCCTTTGCGGCCTCGCGGTCAGCCGAGAGGGCTTCCTTGACCGAGGCGATGTCAGCCTTCGTGATCGTGCCATCAGCGACCAGGGTCGCCAGTGGTCCACGGCCACCGTCCCTGGGAGCACCATTCTCGGCCGCACCTGCGACGCCGGCGGTGCCGACGAGCAGAGCGGCGCTGGTACCGAGAGCTGCAGCCGCGAGGGTCCACTTACGAGTGTTCTTCATGATGATTCCCTTCAGAATCTCGAATCGTTGTCCTATTGCTGACCGGGTGAAGCGGCCTGCGTTGGAGACGACTATGCGTGACGATTCTTGGAGAATCCTGTGAGTCGGATTCGAGGCGTGTAAGGCATCTCGAGCACGCCTCAGCGAAGGGCGCGGGCGATCTCTCCAGCGGCGCGGGCCACCCGCGGACCTACGTCCGACTCGGTGAGCTCCCGCAGGGCGAGGACGCTGACGCTCGCTTCAAGGCCTGCGACCCCAAGTATCGGGACGGCGATGCCATACGCACCAAGGGGTCCGTCGGCGGTGGCGATGACCCACGGCGGCTCCAGTGGGCGACCGGCCATCGTGCGAGCGGCGAGTATCGCCCGTCCGGCGGCGCTGTTCTCAAGGGGCTGACGCGCACCAGGGCGCAGGGCCACGTGCAGATCGGATCGAGTGGGCTCCACGACGACGGCGGAGAGTCCCTCGGCACCGTCGACCACCGTGAGGACGGCCGTCGCATTGACCGCGTCGGAGAGCAGGCGGAGGGCCGGAAGTGCGGTGTCGCGCACCACGGGCTGAACCTGGCGGCTGAACGTCAGGACGCCCAGGCCCAGACGGCAGCGGCCATCGGCGGAGCGCCGGAGCAGCGCATGCTGCTCCAGCGTCACGACGAGTCGATAGACGACCGTGCGACCGATGCCGAGGGCTGCGGCCAGTTCGGTGACGGTGATCCCCTCCGGGGAATCAGCCACCACTTCCAGGACACGCAGCCCTCGGTCAAGGGTCTGCGAGGTCTCGGCAGCCATGCCGATCCTCGTAAGGGTTCTACGCCTTGGCCAGGGACTTGACCTGGAAGGCGCTGACGATGCTGAAGATGCCGCTGATGATCAGGAAGATGCCCATGATCACTGCCAGCACGACGATGTCCGCAGGGGTGACCAGGATGATGATGCCCAGCAGCAGGCTGACGATGCCACCGAAGATGTTCCAGCCTCGTCCGTCCTTGCTCTCCGAGGCCATCATGAGCTGAGCGACGCCACGGAAGATGAAGTTGATGGCGATGAACAGCGCGAGGAGCCATACGGCGTTGATCGGCGAGTCCTCGAGGCGGAAGCCACGGAACGCGAACAGACCCAGGATCAGGGACAGCACGCCTGTGATGAACAGGATGGCGCGCATTCCGCCAGAGAGGCCTCGTCCGAAGCCCCGGACGATCTCGAAGATGCCGGATACGACGAGCCAGATCGCCAGCAGGACCGCGACGACGACGATGGTCTGACCGGGCCAGGCCACCATGACGATGCCAACAACGATGCTGGCGATTCCGAGGAAGAGCAGGACTCCCCAGGCGAGGTTGATGCCGCCGAGGGCGTCTTCGTCAGCCTGAATGGTTGCTTGATTAGCCATGGACGCGTGATCTCCTTCACTGAGCGCACCATGCGCCCAACCACAACCTAGGGCTCTCTGACCGGATATCGGTCGGGACACGCGGCCGGGGAGCGTGGCGTCAAGCGGGCTGGGGCAGCGTCCCATCGGGCACGGATGCGTCCGAGACCTCCGAGCCGGTGAGCCATTCGTCCGCCAGTGCGGTCAGCTCGCCGGCTCCCTGGATCTCCGCGAGGGCCCCGTTGACGCAGGTCACGAGCGGGTTGCCCGAGCGGAAGAGAAGGGCATAGGTCTCGTCACCCACGACCAGGTAGGGATCGGATGCGTCCAGACGGACGCCCTCCTCGAGGTTGCCGCCGGTCGTCGGCTGCGGTGAGCCGATGACGAAATCCGCGCGCGTGGACTCGGGATCCCAGCCTGACTGCTCCGGCTTCCCTCGATCATCACCGGAGCGGGCGGGAAGCGTCACCCACGACACCTGCATGCGTCGAAACCCGAGCTCTGCCGCAATCGCGTAGGTCAGTGCAGCCTCGAACCCCTCGCCCACGGTCGGCTTGTCCCCGACGAGGAACGGCGCCTGCCGGGTTGCCGGGAAGGCCACCGTCAACTGGCCGGGATTTACGACCGTGAGATTCTCCGTGGAGCACTCATCAAGGCCCGGCTCCGGCGACGGAAGGTTCGACGCCGTTGGGAGTGGCATCGGGGGTGATGCGGATCCGGACGACGTCGAGCAGGCCGCAAGACCGAGAACGGGCAGGAGCAGCAGTGCTGCCGCCCGGGCAGTCATGCCACGGGTTCGGGTCAAGATCAGGAGTCGCCGTCGGAGCCGCCACCCGGGGGGAGCTTGGCGTGGATGTCCTGGCAATCGGGGCAGATCGGAAAGCGGGATGGGTCGCGATTGGGGATCCAGACCTTGCCGCACAGCGCCTTGACCGGGGTACCGGTAACGGCGCTCTCCATGATCTTGGCCTTCTCGACGTAGTGCGCGAACTTCTCGTGGTCGCCGTCATCTGTCGATGACGTGCGCTCCTCGAGCAGCGTGCCGCCCGAGATCGAGGGGGATTCGAGGGGCTCTTTCGACATGAAGGCTGCCATGAAACGAGTCTAGAACGACTGAACCATCCGATACCCCCTAGGGTATCTGCTACCGTTATCCCATGACGACGACGAACCTCACTGAAGCCACCTTCGCAGACACAGTCCAGGACAACTCCATCGTTCTCATCGACTTCTGGGCCGCCTGGTGCGGCCCTTGCCGCATGTTCGCCCCGGTCTACGAGACCGTGTCCGAGGCCAACCCTGACATCGTGTTCGCCAAGGTCGACACCGAGGCTGAGCCCGGCCTCGCCAGCGCCTTCGGCATCTCGTCCATCCCGACCCTCATGGTCGTGCGGGACGGCGTCGTGCTCTTCTCCCAGGCCGGAGCCCTTCCCGAGCCCGCCCTGGTGAACCTCGTCCAGGCCGCCCGCGACGTCGATATGGACGAGGTCCGTGCCCAGGTCGCGGCTCAGCAGGCCGAGCAGGGACAGTCGACCGACACCACCCCGGCCGAGTAGATCTCCCGAGTAGCTCTCCCGAGTAGATCTCCCGAGTGGCTCTACCGAGCAGATCTCCCGGTGAGCTGAACCCCGGCCGAGCAGCAGCCATCGGGGCCGAAGGCTCGGGAGTTCGGGACCTTCGGCCATGCAACTGCCGTCTCGGTCGGGTTAGCGTCGTTGGTGAAGACAACGGGAGGACACCATGCCGCAACAACCGCTATCCCAGGTACCTGACGATGCCCAATGGTTCTGGCAGGACCACGCCGCATGCCGCGAGGCCGACACGCTGCTGTTCTTCCACCCACAGAACGAGCGTGGATCATCTCGTGCACGCCGCGACCGTGCGGCCAAGCTGATCTGTGCCAGTTGCCCCGTGCGCATGGAGTGCGCCGACTACGCCGTTCGAGCCCGTGAGCCCTACGGCGTGTGGGGTGGGCTGTCGGAGGAGGAACGCGAGCACATCTACGCCCGGCTGGACTCGCGCAACTACCCACGTGCCAAGGGTGATGGCCTGCGGGCGGCCGGATCTGACCTTCTCGAGGCCGTCTCGCCACGCGCCCTCGGCATCGCCTGACGCACGAGGGCCCTCACCCCGGAGACCCGTCCACGCCCGGCCCGATAGCGTTGCGCGATGACGCTCTACGGACGGGACTTCCTGCAGGAGTCCGACTTCACGCGTGCCGAGCTCGATGACCTCCTCGACCTGGCCGCCCGGCTCAAGGCCGAGCGACGGGCCGGCGCCGAGGTTCCAAGACTTCAGGGACGAGAGCTGGCCCTGATCTTCGAGAAGACGTCGACGCGGACCCGGATCGCGTTCGAGCTCGCGATGCGCCACCAGGGCGGCAACGTCACAGTCCTGGATCCCAGCAGCAGTCAGGTGGGCCACAAGGAGTCCATCGCCGACACTGCTCGGGTCCTGTCACGCTTCTACGACGGGATCGAGTACCGGGGCGCAAGTCACGCCAGCGTGCTGCAGCTGGCCGAGTACGCCGACGTGCCCGTCTACAACGGCCTTACCGACCTGTGGCATCCCACCCAGATGCTTGCCGACTTCCTCACCATGCGAGAGCACGCGCGCCATCCGACGGAGCAGCTGCGATACGCATACGTGGGAGACGCCCGCTACAACATGGGGAACTCCCTGCTCGTGATGGGCGCGATCATGGGAGCCGACGTCCGCCTTGTGGCACCGGTCGAACTCTGGCCGAGTGACGACGTCCAGCGGCAGGCGCGCGAACTCGCCACCACGTCCGGGGCGCGCCTCACGATCACCGAGGATCCCGAGGCCGGACTCTCCGGGGCAGAGTTCGTCCACACCGACATCTGGGTGTCGATGGGCGAGCCGGAGGAGGAATGGGGCAGGCGCGTCGACCTGCTGCGTCCCTACCGGATCGATCGGGAGTTCTTCGCCCTCACCGGTGACCCGGCCAGTCGGTTCATGCACTGTCTGCCGGCGTACCACGATCAGAACACCGCTGTCGGCCGCAAGGTGGCCACTCAGTTCGGGCTCACGGACGGCGTCGAGGTGACCAACGACGTCTTCGAGTCACCGGCGAGCATCGTCTTCGATCAGGCCGAGAATCGGCTGCACACCATCAAGTCGGTTCTCGTCTCGACGCTCACCGAATGACGACGGACCAGAAGACAGCGATGCCGCCGGGTCATGGACCCGGCGGCATCGCTGTCTGTCGTTGAATCAGGCGTTCGCAAGCCGCTCACGCAGGGCGGCAAGCTGGTCACGCAGCTCGGACGGCACCCGGTCGCCGAACTTGTCGAAGTACTCCTCCGTCATCTCGGCCTCCGCGGTCCACGTCACCGGGTCGATCGCGAACAGCTCGGACAGCTGGTCGTCAGTCAGGGTGAGGCCATCGGTGTTGATCTGCCCTGAGACCGGAAGCCGACCGATCGGGGTGTCCTGGGCCTCACCGGTGCCGTCGAGGCGGCGGATGATCCACTCCAGGACCCGCGAGTTGTCGCCGAAGCCCGGCCAGATGAACTTGCCGTCGGCATCCTTGCGGAACCAGTTGACTGCGTAGATGCGGGGAAGCTTCGAGGCATCCGTGCGCGAGGACATCGAAAGCCAGTGACCCCAGTAGTCGGCCATGTTGTAGCCGCAGAAGGGCAGCATCGCGAAGGGGTCGCGGCGCAGTTGGCCAACTCCACCGACAGCGGCTGCCGTCATCTCGCTGGAGACCGTGGCGCCCAGGAAGACGCCGTGCTCCCAGTCGTAGGACTCGGTGACCAGCGGCACGTTGGTGGCGCGGCGGCCGCCGAAGAGCATCGCGTCGATCGGCACGCCCGCCGGATCCTCCCAGTTGGAGGCGATGGACGGGCACTGCTCCGCAGGCGCCGTGAATCGGGCGTTCGGGTGAGACGACGGATCACTCGAGGCTGGGGTCCAGTCGGCACCCTTCCAGTCGATCAGGTGGGCGGGCGCCTCGGGCGTGAGTCCCTCCCACCACACATCGCCGTCATCCGTGAGGGCCACGTTGGTGAAGATGCAGTTCGCATTGAGGCTGGCGATCGCGTTGGCGTTGGTGTCCATGCCCGTGCCCGGGGCCACACCGAAGAAGCCCGCCTCCGGGTTGATGGCGTAGAGCCGGCCATCCTCACCGAAGCGCATCCATGCGATGTCGTCGCCGACCGTCTCGACCTTCCAGCCGGGGATGGTGGGCTGGAGCATGGCCAGGTTGGTCTTGCCACAGGCAGAGGGGAATGCGCCGGTGATGTAGTGGGTCGTGTCCTGCGGGGACGTGAGCTTGAGGATCAGCATGTGCTCCGCCAGCCAGCCCTCGTCCTTGGCCATCGCCGACGCGATGCGGAGAGCGAAGCACTTCTTTCCCAGCAGGGCGTTGCCGCCGTAGCCCGAGCCGTACGACCAGATCTCGCGCGTCTCGGGGAACTGGACGATGTACTTGGTGTCGTTGCACGGCCACACGACGTCGGGGTGCGCATTGCCGTGTGCGTCGACAAGGGGGGCTCCCACGGTGTGCACGGCCGGGACGAAGTCCCCGTTCTCACCGATCTGGTCGAGTGCGGGCTGACCCATGCGCGTCATGATCCGCATGCTGACAACCACGTAGGGCGAGTCGGTGATCTCGACGCCCAGCTGAGCGATGTGCGACCCGAGCGGTCCCATGGAGAACGGGATGACGTACATGGTCCGCCCCCGCATGGCACCGTCGAAGAGGCCGTTGAGCGTCGCCCGCATCTCTGCGGGATCCGCCCAGTTGTTCGTGGGGCCGGCGTCTGCCTCCTGCGCCGAGCAGATGAAGGTGCGGTCCTCAACCCGAGCGACGTCGTTGGGGTCAGAGCGCGCCAGGAAGGAGTTGGGCCTGATCTCGGGGTTGAGGCGGATGAACGTGCCGGCCTCCACCATCTGCTCGGTGAGCCGGTGCCACTCCTCCTCCGAGCCATCGACCCACTCGACTCGGTCCGGCTTGGCCAGGGCGGCGACCTCTTCGACCCAGGCGATCAGCTTCGCGTTGGATGTGGGCGGGTTCTCGAGACCGGGAATCGTCATTCATCGCTCCGTTGCGATCGAAGGTGACAGGCGCTGGGCTGTGCGGGTGCGCCCTAGCATGCACCCGCTGGCGATCGTTGGGGCAGTCGAATGCCCATGAAAACGCTGTCCTGTGACCAAGTGCACAGCAATCGTCGAAAGTGTTGTGACGCAGCGCACATAGTGCGCGCGGTGCACGATCAATGAGGCGTGAGCCCGATCACGATGCCTGATCCACGGCACGGTCGATAAGGCTCGCGAAGGCCTTGGCGCCAGCGGATTTCAGATGCGTCCCGTCGGAGTAGAACCATGAAGGATGCTGACGCCCGACGCTGTTCCAGTCGATCACCGTCACCCGACCGTCCGGGAATGAGCGCGCACAACGGCGAATTGTCGCGTTGTTCGACTTCTCCCAACTGCGCGGAACGAGGATGTTCACCAGGAACACCTTGCGCTGAGGACCGGCGTTCTTCACGATTTTGCGGCAGGTAGCGAGAGGGAAGGTCCCGTTGGTGCCGAGGTGGACGACGAGATTTCTGGGCAGGGCATTGCCCTTGCGTCGAACCATGGCGGGGGCGGAATAGGCCTGTCGACTGACGGCAGCGTTGACGGTGAAGCCTCGTCGCTTCAGGGGAGTCTTGGCGCCCAGCATGACCGAGTCTCCAATCGCGTAGCGATCAGGTTTGACGGTGGCTGTGGGCGCGGGGCGCGGGTCAGCCGCCGCCGTCGGGGCCACCAGGACCGCAGGGACCACCGGAGCGAGCAGCGCGGTGATCACAAGCGCCACGGCGAAGCCGGGGGGGCGACGGAGGAGACGGTGCACCCTCCTATTGGAACACGAGTACACCGTGGGCTCCGGTCAGGTGGATGTCGCGAGCCTGCCGATTCGATGAACGATCTCCCGGAGGATTCCCGGAGACGTCGCCATGTTGAGTCGCACATGGCCCTCTCCTCCGGAGCCGAACATGGTTCCCTCGCTCAGGGCCACGCGGGCCTTGCTCAGGATGCGCCCTCCGGGCTCATCCCCCCATCCGTAGGCACTCAGGTCGATCCAGGCCAGGTAGGACGCATCCGGCGGGACATATCCAGCGTCGGGTACCTGAGTCGCCAGCAACTCGCTGAGCAGCCTGCGGTTGCCGTCCAGGATCTCCATCACGTGGTCGAGCCATTCCCGGCCCTCTCGATATGCAGCGACAGAGGCAATGGCCCCGAGGTGTCCGGTCCCGTAGGTGACCTCCTTCGGCATCCGCTCCTCGATCAGGACGCTGGTCGTCTCAGTGCCAACCATCTGGGCGCACTTGAGTCCCGCGAGATTCCACGCCTTGGAGGCCGAGATGAGCGAGACGGCCGTCGCGTCCGGCGCCACGACGCTCAGGTAGGGGGTGTGGACGACACCGGGCATGGTGAGGGGTGCGTGGATCTCATCGGCAATGACCGCGACGCCGAACTCCTCGGCCAGCCCGGCTATCCGACGGAGCTCGTCGGCTGTGGGCACCGTGCCGGTCGGGTTGTGCGGACTGCACAGCAAGAAGGCGGTCACCTCAGGGCTGGCGAAGGCAGCAGCCAGACCGTCGAGGTCCAACGCATAGGAACCGCTGGCATCACGCAGCAACGGCACCTCCACCACCTGCCGCTCAGTGATGTCGCGGATCGTCGAGAAGAACGGGTGGTACACGGGGGTCGTGATGACCACTCCGTCACCCGGCGCCGTCAGGAGCCGAATCGACTCAGCAGCCCCGACAAGCACATCGGGCACCAGGACTACGCGTGATGTCGGAAAATCCCAGCCCCAGGTCTCGGCAGCGAAGTCCCGCACCGACTCCGCGAGACCCTCCCCGGATCGGTATCCCGTGTCCGACCGATCAATGGCGTCATGCAGGGCCCGGGCGATGGGCTCGGCAATCGGGAAGTCCATCTCTGCCACCCACGCGGGGATGACATCCGCGGGGTAGAGCCGATACTTCGCGCTCTGGCGCAACTGCACCTGAGCAAGGTCGATGGCCTCGACGTTGAAAGTGGTCACCCGCAGATCATGCAGCAGGCCAGGAGGCGCTGCTGCGGAAGCCACGCAGTCGCAGGCTGTTGGTCACGACGAAGACGGACGAGAAGGCCATGGCGGCCCCCGCGATCATGGGGTTGAGCAGGCCTGCCATCGCGAGTGGAATCGCTGCGACGTTGTAGGCGAAGGCCCAGAAGAGGTTGCCCTTGATGATCGCCAGGGTGCGGCGAGACAGCCGGATGCCGTCGACCACGGCGCTCAGATCACCGCGCACGAGAGTGATGTCAGCCGCCTCCATGGCCACATCGGTCCCGGTTCCCATGGCCATGCCGAGATCCGCCTGCGCCAGTGCAGCAGCGTCGTTGACCCCGTCACCGACCATGGCGACGACTGCACCGTCGCCCTGGAGTCGTGCGACCACCTCCACCTTCTGCTCCGGCAGTACCTCAGCGATCACCTCGTCGATGCCGACGTCGGCGGCCACGCGTCCTGCAGCGGCGGCGTGATCCCCCGTCAGCAGGACGGGACGCAGCCCGAGATGGCGAAACTGCGCCACGGCTGCAGTGCTGTCCGGCTTCACCGAGTCGGCCACGACGAGAAGGCCTGCCGGAAGTCCGTCGACGGCCACCATGACAACAGTTCGACCCTGCGCCTGCTCTGCCTCGCGGGCCGCACCCAGCTCGGCGGGCTCCGGCACCGACCACTGCGAGTCGAGCCAGCCGGGTCGGCCCGCCAGAACGGCGCGCCCTGACACAACGCCCTGCACGCCACTGCCCCCCGTGGACGCGAATTCCTCGACGGTCAGCAGCGAGCCACCACGGGCGCGGGCACCGTCGGCGACAGCCCTGCCCACCGGGTGCTCGGATGCATCCTCCACCGCTCCGGCCAGCGCGAGGATCTCATCCTCCGAGAAGCCCGGCGCCGGAATCACAGACACCAGCGTCATGCGACCGGTGGTCACCGTTCCCGTCTTGTCCAGCACGATGGTGTCGACGCGTCGGGTCGACTCGAGGATCTGCGGACCCTTGATGAGGATGCCAAGCTGAGCGCCGCGACCCGTCCCGACGAGAAGGGCCGTCGGCGTGGCGAGTCCGAGAGCGCACGGGCAGGCGATGATGAGAACGGCGACGGCCGCCGTGAAAGCCAGTTGAACGTCCTGCGTCATCAGCAGCCAGCCGACCAGGGTCACGAGGGCAAGCAGGAAAACGACCGGGACGAAGACACTCGCGACCCGATCGGCCAGCCGCTGCACCGGAGCCTTGCCGGACTGAGCCTGCTCGACGAGTCGTGCGATCTGCGCCAGCTGCGTGTCGGCTCCCACGCGGGTCGCCTCCACGACGAGTCGTCCACCTGCATTGACCGTCGCACCGATCACCGGATCACCCACCGTGACGTCGACGGGTACCGGCTCACCGGTCACGAGGCTCGCGTCGATGGCCGATGATCCCTCGACGACCACCCCATCCGTCGCGACCTTCTCCCCCGGCCGCACCACGAAACGATCTCCCACCGTCACCTCTTCGATGGGAACGCGTACCTCGATGCCGTCACGCAGGACATTCGCCTCATGCGCGCCCTGCGAGGCGAGCGCCCGAAGGGCGTCGCCCGAGCGTGTCTTGGCCCGGGCCTCGAGATAGCGCCCCAGGAGGAGGAAGACAGTGACGGCGGATGCCACTTCGAGGTAGATCTCGGGCGTGGACCCAGAAGCCTCAGGCAGCAGGCTGAAGCTCATCGTCATGCCCGGCTCGCCTGCGCCACCGAGAAAGAGCGCGTACAGCGACCACAGGAACGCGGCGAGCACGCCGACCGAGACGAGGGTGTCCATCGTGGCAGCGCGGTGGCGCGCGTTGACCCAGGCCGCCCGATGGAAGGGGTAGGCACCCCAGACGACAACGGGAGCGGCAAGGGTGAGCGAAGCCCACTGCCAGTAGGTGAACTGCAGGGCCGGGATCATCGCGAGCACGACGACGGGCGCAGCGAGAACGGCACTGATGGTCAGCCGCTGCTTGAGCGAGTGGAGTTCAGGATCGGTCGCGTCGGTCGACTCGGCGTCGTCTGAACGTGGAGCTGCCGGCGGCAGGGCGTGGTAGCCGGTCGCCTCAACAACGGCAATGGCGTCGTCGACGCTGAGGTCGTCGGGCAGCGAGACGTGGGCCTTCTCGGTGGCGTAGTTCACGGTTGCCGTCACCCCGGGCATGCGATTGAGCTTCTTCTCAATGCGCATCGCGCAGGATGAGCAGGTCATCCCCTGGATTGCCAGGTCGACCTCAGCCATCGGGACTATCCCGCGAGTTCGTAGCCGGCTTCATCGACGGCCGCCCGGACGGCGTCGATGTCGAGCTCAGAGGCACTCGTCACGGTCACCCTGGATGCCGCGCCCTCGTGCAGGTCCACCTCGACGGCCGAGACGCCGGCCAGCGCAGTCAACTCCTGCGTCACCGCATTCACGCAGTGGCCACACGTCATGCCGTTCACCTGAAAGGTGTGCCGAGTCATCACGCCACCCTAGGCCAGCGACAGGAAGAGCTTCTCCAGCTCCTCCTGTGTCAGAGGGGCATCCTCACCCTGCTCCCAGCACTGCTGGAGACCGTTGGCGACGATCTTGAAGCCCGCCCGGTCAAGGGCCTTCGAGACGGCGGCCAGTTGCGTCACCACATCACTGCAGCTGCGCTCGTCCTCGATCATGTTGATGACGCCGTCGAGTTGACCTCGAGCGCGCTTGAGTCTCATGACGATGTCGCGCGTGATGGTCGGGTCCATGTCCATGTCGACAGGATACCGCTCTACCCCCGGGGGTATCCTCCAAACCATGACTCATTCCCACGGCAAGGATGTCCTCGACGAACTCGCCCCCCTGGGGCGGGATCTGCGCAAGGCGATTCCAGACGTGTACAAGGGGTTCGCCGAACTGCACGGGGCAGCCATGGCTCCCGGTGCTCTGCCCACGAGCACCAAGGAACTCATGGCCCTGGCCATCGCCGTCGTCGAGAAGTGCGACGGCTGCATCGCGTCGCACGCTCGCGGTGCCGTGAAGGCCGGAGCCACCAAGCAGGAGGCCGCTGAGGCCATCGGCGTGACCTACCTGATGGCCGGAGGACCTGCCACCGTCTACGGGCCACGCGCCTACTCCGCCTTCTGCGAGTACTACGACGCAGCGCACCCCGAGGACTCCACTGAGCACTAGTCCGCCCGAGCCCGACACTTCGGCCCGACGCGGACTCACGTCCTACCTGGTAACGGCCACGCTGGCCCGATCGGCGACCGAATCCGCCGGTCCGGGCCTCCTGGTGGTCGCCATTGCCGTCCTCGGCAACGCCACGACGGCGTCCTACATCGTGGCCTCCCTGACGGCTTCTGCCGCCGTAGGCGGACCGCTCATCGGGGCGCTCATCGACCGATCACGGTCGCCTCGACGCGGTTTCGCCCTGTCGATCGCGATCATGATGGTCGGCCTCATCGCCATCGCACTGCTGATGGCCGACGTGCCAGT
>Ga0181552_10001209_pt1 | contig 19672 bp, 20 predicted proteins | sample 011ome_18_FD_130583 | JGI IMG/M metagenome (GOLD analysis project Ga0181552, IMG submission 130583) | Coastal salt marsh microbial communities from the Groves Creek Marsh, Skidaway Island, Georgia - 011501BT metaG (megahit assembly) | ecosystem: Environmental > Aquatic > Marine > Intertidal...
GACGTGGAGATGACACGGCCAATCACATCGGATTGAGCCAGGCAGGGGCGGATATCAGCAGGATAGGGAGAATCAGGGCCAGTGCTATCTAGCCCGAAAGAAGTCGATGCGAAGGTGAGATCAGTCGATTAACAGAACACGCAATGATGCTGGAAGCCGCTCAATATCAGACCAGAATCTTACCTTTGAATTTTTCCCAGATTCTCTCAGTAATTGCTGGCGAATATGGGGCGCTTTGCCAGTATTTGAAGCAGGCCACACTTGCCTGCCATCCCTGGAGAGATGCGGTTTCTGATGCGGATGGCAGGGGATTTGAAAGCCCGGGAGTAAAAGTTTGTTTGGGACGGGATCAGGGATGGTAATCAGGCAGTGAGAGTGTGATCGCCAGGGTGGTGTCATCTGTAAAGGCAAGATGCAGGGGTTCCTCGGGAAGAGGGGTTTTCAGCACCGAATAAAAATAAATAATGTCATTAATAAACAATATATTAGAAGGCTTTCCTAATACTTTTCCTGAGGCTGCTGTTATGGCCTCCATCTTTGCTGCTGGCAAGACCTGGGGCGCTTTGTCCTGGGCCAGAAAGGCCCGTTTGGCGGCTTTGCCGCGGTAATGCATGCGCGCCACGATTTCCTGACCGGTGTAGCAGCCTTTGCTGAAGCTCACGAAACCGGCCAGATCCAGGTTGAGCTCTTCAGGTGTATAGGCTTCGATGTCTTCCGGCTCAATGAAAAACAGTCCTGATTGCATGTCCAACGCGGACCAGGATGCCGGGGAATTCGCCTCGGGTATGGCACTGGAGGTGACCGGGCTGGGCTGGCCTGCAGGTGTCCAGTATTCAAACCGGCCATCTTCACCGCCCAGGTTGAGCAGCAGGCTGTTGCCCAGGCTGGTCATGGTGCCAGGTGCGGGTAAGTCAGGCAGTTGCCTGCCCAACCATGTGCGCGCTTCAGGGCCCGCGAGACCGACACGCTGAAATTGCGATGAGGCATTCGTCATCTCGGCTTTGTAAAAGGGGATGTATTTGGCCAGCTGTGTTTTTGCCGTGGCGCCGATGCCCTGGGGCATGACCAGGTAAAAACGCTCATCATGCCGGAGTATTCTGAAATTGGCGTAGACCCGCCCTTTGTTGTTGCACAGTGCGCCCAGCCCATACTGGCCTTCACCCAGTCGAGCAAGATCACAGGTTAGCTGACCCTGGAGAAATTTTTCGCTATCCTTGCCGACCACTTCCAGCAGGTCCTGATGATCAAGTGATATTTGGAAATTCTGCAGCATGCGGTTGTCGTTAGTTACTCTGTCGCCAAGTGGTGGGTTATCAGTCTAATAAGTAACCGGTTGATCAGGATAAAAATTGCCTGCGAGTGATACGTCGTAAAAACGGCTGACAGATGATACCCGGACAATTTTTGCCACCAGCAACCATCAGGGAGTCAACGGGCACTGGTCCAGGGTGTTGCAGTATAATTGCAGCCAATGTTGAGTTAAATAGCCCTTCTTAGGCGGGATCACACACAGGTACAGAGCCATGTCAGAGTCGATCGGTTTAAAGAGAATGTACTGGCACAGCCGCCGTGGCATGCTGGAGCTGGACCTGATTCTTGTGCCTTTCGCCGAAAAGGTCCTGCCGGGTCTATCGACAGCACAGCAGCAGGATTACGCGCGTCTGCTGGAAGAAGAGGATCAGGACCTGTTTCTCTGGCTGACCCGCCGAGCGCCGGTACCGGTCAGGGAACTCGAGGGTATTGTCGCTACCATCCTGGCACAGGTCTGATCAGTCCGTTGCCGATATCAACAGGGTGTCAGACGCTGCGCGCCGCGGCTTAAGCCACATAGGTATGCGGGACCAACACGGTGTTGACCGGTGAGGGCAGTTTGTTCGGATAGTCCAGCGTGTAATGCAGGCCGCGGCTTTCCTTGCGGGTCATAGCCGACTGGATAATCAGTTCAGCCACCAGCGCCAGGTTGCGCAGTTCCAGCAGGTTGCGGCTGACGCGATAACGCGAGTAATACCAGCGAATTTCCTGCTGGAGCAGTTCTATGCGATTCTGGGCTCGCTGCAAGCGCTTGTTTGTCCGCACAATGCCCACGTAGTCCCACATGAAACGACGAATTTCGTCCCAGTTATGTGCAATGACGACATCCTCGTCTGAGTTGGTCACCTTGCTTTCATCCCAGGGCGGGATGCTGTCAAACAGCGGGACATCATCCAGGCGAGCCAGGATGTCCTCAGCTGCAGCGAATGCAAACACGAAGCATTCCAATAGCGAGTTACTCGCCATGCGGTTGGCGCCGTGCAGTCCGGTGCAGCTCGTTTCACCGATGGCGTAAACATTTTCGACATCGGTCTTGCCATTGAGATCCACCATGACGCCACCGCAGCTGTAATGCGCGGCAGGTACCACGGGTATTTTGTCACGGGTGATATCAATGCCGTATTCCAGGCATTTCTCGTAGATCGTGGGGAAATGCTCAAGAATGAAGGCGTCGGGTTTGTGGCTGATGTCGAGATAGACACAGGGACACCCTAGTCGCTTCATTTCTGAATCGATGGCACGGGCGACCACATCACGAGGCGCCAGTTCACCCCTGGGGTCGTAGTCCTTCATAAAGCGCGTACCGTCCGGCAGCTTCAGCTGGGCGCCTTCGCCACGCAGGGCCTCGGTAATCAGGAAGGATTTTGCCTTTGGATGGTACAGGCAGGTCGGATGAAACTGGTTGAACTCCATGTTGGCAATCCGGCAACCGGCACGCCAGGCCATGGCAATGCCGTCGCCGCTGGCGCCATCAGGATTGGAAGTGTAGAGATATGCCTTGCTGGCGCCGCCGGTGGCGAGAATGACAAAGCGGGCGCGATAGAGCATCACCTGGCCACTGACTTCGTTGAGCACATAAGCGCCTACACAGCGATTGCCGGCTTTGCCAAGCTTGGCCGTGGTTATCAGGTCCACGGCCACGGTGTTGATGCGAAAGGTGATGTTGGGATGATCCATGACCTGCGCAGCCAGGCCTTCGAAAACAGCGCGACCAGTGGCATCTGCGGCATGCACAACACGCCGGTGACTGTGGCCGCCTTCCTTGCTGAGGTGGTAGGAGACACCATCTTCGACGCGGGCTTTTTCGCGGGTAAAGCGCACGCCTTGTTCCACGAGCCAGTTGATGCACTCCCGGCCCCGTGACACGGTATAGCTGACCACATCACGATCGCAGAGTCCGTCACCGGCGATCAGGGTATCCTCGACATGGGATTCCAGGCTGTCGTGTTCATCCAGGACTGCCGCGATGCCGCCCTGGGCATAATAGGTAGAGCCATGCTCCAGTGAGCTTTTGGACAAAATCGTGACGCTTGCACGATCGGCCACCTTGAGCGCCAGGCTCAGACCGGCGGCGCCGCCACCAATAATGAGGACATCGGCATCGTAACTGGATTGTGGACTGTCGGTCATAGGCGTGAAGAGGTATTCAGATGATGGTTAATGTCTCTAGACCAGTATTTACCAGGAACGTTGCTGGATGTGCTACAGGAATCTTCAAAAAGTCGAAACAGGGTAGTTGCCAGCAACAGATCCGCCACGTGGCGATGGGTCAGTACGGCCTGACGCTATTCTACCTTGTGAGATACAATAAAAAAGAAAATATAAAGCAGGCAGTCACCGGTTGTTAAGTGGCGCGAACTTTTACGCGCTATGCCTGTCTACCACTAGAGTAGTAGAGGCCAGGCTTCTGTTGGAAACAGGTAGACAAGCACAACCAGTGCACGCCATGAGTATGATACGTATTAGTTGGAGCCAGGCTTTTGGCCGAAGAAGTAAAAGACACAGACCAGCAACTGGTAGACCGGGTATTCAAGGGTGACAAGCACGCCTTTGATCTTCTGGTCTTGCGTTACCAGCATCGCATCCTTGGTCTTATCGGGCGCTTTATCAATGATCCCTCGGAAGTTGAGGATGTTGCCCAGGAAGCGTTTATCAAGGCTTATCGGGCGCTGCCCAAGTTCCGTGGTGACAGCCAGTTCTATACCTGGCTGTACCGCATAGCCATCAATACGGCGAAAAATTACCTCGTTGCGCGCGGTCGACGACCGCCATCCACGGATGTGGATGTGGAAGATGCGGAGTTCATGGAAAACAATGCTCCGCTGACCGACATTGAAAGTCCCGAGGCCAGTCAGGAAAAGGAGGATCTGCACCGGGTCATCAACAAAGCCATCGAGGATTTGCCGGAAGACCTGCGGACAGCGTTCACATTGCGGGAATTTAGTGGTCTGAGCTATGAGGAAATCACGGAAATCATGGGTTGTCCTGTGGGGACAGTACGATCGCGAATATTTCGGGCCAGAGAAGCCCTCGACAAGAAAATTCGCCCTCTACTGGATGGAGAGTAGGCATTTTCGCCATTTCTTCACGCGCAAATGGCCTGATTCACAAGGAAATTCCGTAAAAATGGGAAAAGTGGCAAAAATATGGCAAAAAAACCTGAACTCAGGGAATTTTTACAGTGAGGTGTTGTCTAGAGTACATCCGGCACAAAATCACAGATCACTGCGGCAAATGCTCGAGAGATATGATGAGGCTGGCAGTAGTGTCAAGGCAGCCAGATTGCGTGGTTGAACCGAATTGACAGAATCGAGGCGTTTAATAAAGCGCTTTGGGTAATAGATAGATCGTCAAATATAGATCGTCAAATAAAGAAAGCGTTGTAGCTATAGTAGCTGACGAGGGCTCCATGACAGACAAATTACACGAATCACTTTCGGCGTTAATGGACAACGAAGCGGACGAACTGGAGTTGCGTCGTGTCCTAAAGGCGCTGGAAGGCCAGGGCGAAGATGTGATCGCCCTGAAGGCGAAGTGGCAGCGCTACCATGTGGTCAGTGCCAGCCTGAAACGTGAAATCCACGTCTCTCCCTCCTGTAATCTGCTGGCTAGTATCCAGGCTGAGCTCGAGCAGGATGCGATTCCCGCCAAAGCCCTGGTCGATTTTGCCTCTGGCAAGAGTATTCTGCGCCGGTTCGGGCAGGGCGCCATTGCGGCATCAGTTGCCGTGGCGGTTCTGTTCACCGCCGACATGGTCATGATGTCAGACACCGGAACGTCGGGTAACGCAGCACCAAGCGCCCAGTTTGCCGATGTCAGCAATGACCAGCTGCCGGGTATTACCGGCAATCTGAATCCGGCGACTGCCACCCGGGTTGCCGTGCAAAACAAGCTTAATCCTGAAGATATGAGTCGTCTCGAGCGCATGGTTTCGGCCGAACTTGAAGATGCTTTGGAAGCCAGTGACGCCACTTTCAATCCTGACAAGGACAATTGATCCGAATTCTCTCCTCTCATAGGCCCTGCTATCATGAACCCTGTCGATAACCATCCACAGGGTTTTTTATGGTCTCTGAAAAGGTAATCGTGGCGCGATCCGGGCGTCATGACGCCGATTTACAGCTTCGCCGGCAGGCACATTGCCGCGGCTGCAGTGCGAACACTGGTTGCGGCCACTACCTGCTGGACAATCTCCGCGATAAGGCGGGTCTGCGTCGAAACAATACGCTCACCTTGCCGCTGCCGGTCTATCTGGTGGGTAACGTGCATGCTGGCGATACGCTGATACTGGCCATGCAAGAGGCCCGCCTGATGCAACTGGCGATACTGCTCTATGGTTTGCCTTTACTGGCTATGCTTGTCGGCACATTCTCCGGTGGATTGCTGGCAAATGCTTTCGGTGGTGGCGACAGCTGGAGTATTCTGGGGGCAGTTCTTGGCCTGATGGGAGGCCTTGTGCGGACCAGGCGCATGGCCTTGCCGGTGCCTGCCCAACTGTTTGCCCAGCCAGAAAAGACAGCCGATGCGGCACCTGCTGTTTTGTCCTGTGGAGAAAATCGTGAATTCAATGAATTCAATTAGTTACCTGAAAATACCCGGCTGCATGGCTCTGCTGCTCACGCTGCTGGCTGCTGCTACAGCGGCAGCAACGGCCAGCGCGCAGATATTGCCCGACTTCACCCGGCTGGTGGATGAGAATGCCGGGGCCATCGTCAATGTCAGCACGATACGCCGTGATGAGCGCACGGCTGAAAACGAAGAGCGCCTGGATGAAATCCTGCGTTATTACTTTGGCGATGAATTGCCGAATATTCCCGAAGACCAGAGGCGGGAATTCGGCCAGCCTCCCGCGCTGGGATCGGGCTTTCTGATTTCTGAAGACGGCTACCTGATCACGAATCATCACGTTATCGAGGATGCGGCTGAAATTTCCATTACGCTCAATGATCGCCGTGAATTTGCCGCCGAGGTGATCGGCTCTGATGTCAGTTCAGACCTGGCATTGCTGAAAATTGATGCTACTGGATTGACGCCGGCGCGCCTGGGCGATTCCGCCAACCTGAAGGTCGGTGAATGGGTACTGGCAATCGGCTCTCCCATGGGCCTGCGTTTTTCAGTGGCTGCAGGCATTATCAGTTACATGGGACGCAATATTCCCAATGGCAGCGGTGGCAACTATGTGTCCTTTATCCAGACCGATGTCGCGATCAATCCGGGCAATTCCGGCGGGCCACTGTTCAATCTGGACGGAGAAGTCATAGGCATCAATTCGCAGATTTTCACCAACACCGGCGGTTCCATGGGGCTGTCTTTCGCGATACCGGTCGATGTGGCCAAGAATGTCGTGGGTCAACTCAAGGCCAAGGGCGTGGTTGAGCGCGGCTGGATGGGCGTCGGGATTAACGAGGTCAGCCAAGCAGTAGCGACAGACGCGGAGATGGACATTCCTGCCGGCGCCCTCGTCAACCAGGTCATTGAAGGCAGTCCGGCTGAACGGGCCGGTTTCCTCAACGGCGATATCATCACCCATTTCAATGGCAGCCCGATACTGAGCAGTGGTGACCTGCCGTTCCATGTTGGGCTCACGGCGCCTGACAGTGTTGCCGATGTCGACATCATCCGCGATGGCGAGGCCATGACGCTGGCCATGACCATTGGCAGGCTGGCTTCCGGCAACCGCACGGAATTGTCTTCCACGGCAACTGACAGAAACCCGCTGGGTCTGATGATCACGGATACGGAAAGGGCGGATGCCGCTTCCGGTGTCCTGGTCGTGAATGTTATCGGCCCAGTAGGCCGCGACGCCGGTTTTCTCAGCGGTGATATCCTGCTCAGTATCAATGGCCAAGAAACCGCCACGGTCGATCAGTTCAATACCGTGGTGTCGGCATTGCCGGTGGATAAAGTGTTGCCGGTGCTGGTTGAGCGCGATGGCAACCAGTTCTTTCTCACGCTGAAAATCCCGGGTTGAGGTTCACATCAGCCGCCATGGCGGACGACCGTAACTTGCTGTAGACTTGCCCATTTTTTCCGACTCCCACTTCTCAAATCCTTGGGCCCGCTGAGCTTGCACCTTCTGTGAGTAACCTAGAACACATACGAAATTTCTCCATCATTGCCCATATCGATCATGGCAAATCCACTATTGCTGACCGCTTCATACAGACCTGCGGCGGCCTGACAGACCGTGAAATGCAGGAGCAGGTGCTGGACTCCCTCGATATCGAGCGCGAACGCGGTATTACCATCAAGGCACAGAGTGTGACCCTGGATTACACCGCGGATGACGGCAAGACTTACCAGCTAAATTTCATAGATACACCCGGTCACGTCGATTTCACCTATGAAGTTTCGCGCTCCCTGGCCGCCTGTGAAGGCGCGCTGCTGGTGGTCGATGCCGCCCAGGGCGTGGAAGCCCAGTCCGTGGCCAACTGCTACACGGCCATTGACCAGGGACTGGAGGTACTGCCCATCCTGAACAAGATGGATCTGCCGCAGGCTGAACCCGACAAAGTGAAACAGGAAATCGAGGAAATCATCGGCATCGGTGCAGAAACTGCAGTACTGGCCAGTGCCAAGACCGGGCTGGGTATCCACGAAGCACTGGAAAAGATTATTCATGATGTGCCCCCGCCCAAGGGCTCGATAGATGCCAATCTGCAGGCGCTGATCATCGATTCCTGGTTCGACAACTACCTTGGCGTGATCTCGCTGGTTCGTGTGCGGGAAGGCATTCTGCGCAAGGGTGACAAAATCATCACCAAATCAACCGGCAAGGTTCATATCGTGGATAACGTCGGTATTTTCACGCCGAAGCGCAAGGTGAAAAATGAACTCAAGGCCGGTGAAGTCGGTTTTGTGGAAGCCAGTATCAAGGAGATCCGTGGCGCGCCCGTCGGCGATACCATCACCCATGCGTCCACGCCGAATGTGCCGTCACTACCAGGCTTCAAGAAAGTCCAGGCACAGGTATACGCGGGGCTGTTCCCGGTTTCTGCGGATGACTTCGACAGCTTCCGCGATGCCCTTGAAAAGCTCACCCTGAATGATGCCTCACTGGTCTATGAGCCGGAAAACTCCGATGCCTTGGGAGTAGGGTTTCGCTGCGGCTTCCTGGGCATGCTGCACATGGAGATTGTGCAGGAGCGCCTGGAGCGTGAATACGACCTGGATCTGATCACATCAGCCCCCACGGTGGTGTACGAAGTGCTGACGAGCAGCGGGGACGTCATCAAGGTCGACAGTCCCTCACGACTGCCGCCGGCCAACAATATCGAGGAAATGCGTGAGCCGATTGTGGAGGCAAGCATCTTGGTGCCCCAGGAGCATGTCGGCAATGTCCTGCAGCTGTGCACTGAAAAACGCGGTCACCAGAAAGACATGCAGTTCGTTGGACAGCAGGTGTCAATCAAGTACGAGTTGCCGATGAACGAAGTGGTGCTCGACTTCTTTGATCGGCTCAAATCCGTGAGTCGCGGCTATGCTTCTCTGGATTACCACTTTGTCCGATTTCAGCCGGCGAAGCTGGTGCGTCTGGATGTCCTGATCAACGGCGATACGGTCGATGCCCTGGCGTTGATCGTGCACCGGGACCAGGCCCATACCAAGGGCAGGGTACTGACCGAAAAGATGAAGGAACTGATTCCCCGGCAGTTGTATGATGTGGCGATCCAGGCTGCGATCGGTGGCCAGATTGTGGCCCGTACCACCGTCAAAGCACTGCGCAAGAATGTCACCGCCAAGTGTTACGGTGGAGATATCACCCGGAAGAAAAAACTGCTTGAGAAGCAGAAAGCCGGCAAGAAACGTATGAAACAGGTGGGTAATGTTGAAGTGCCACAGGAGGCCTTCCTTGCCATTCTCAAGGTGGACAAGTAATGTGCCCCTTTCACTCAATCAGGAAACCCGGGCAGTCTGAACCCTGTCCATTGATGTCATGAGTTTTGATTTTTCACTGATCCTGCTGATTTTCTCCCTGGTTACCGGTGTTATCTGGCTGGCCGATATTCTGCTGCTAAAAAAACCGCGCCAGGCAAAAGTGAATGCTTTGTTGGCCGCCAAGAATGTGCCAGGGAAAGATTTCGAACTTTTTGTGCGCTACATCGAAACCGGTGATAAGGAGGGAGCCATTTCAGGTAAACGGGAAGGGGAGGCCACCCGCTTCCAGAACCAGGCTGTGCTGGAAGAGGCTTATGGAATTCGACAGGATCCCTTGCTGGTTGACTACGCGAAATCCTTCTTTCCGATCATTTTTGCCGTGCTGATACTGCGCTCATTCCTGTTCGAGCCTTTCCAGATTCCTACCGGTTCCATGATTCCGACACTAAATGTCGGCGACTTCATCGTGGTCAACAAGTATTCCTATGGCCTGCGGCTACCAGTCGTGGGCACCAAGATTATGGATGTGGGTGAACCCAAGCGTGGTGACGTCATGGTTTTCATCCCCCCGCATGATCCGGTCTACTACATCAAGCGTGTCATTGGACTGCCCGGAGATCATGTCCGTTATGAGGGCAAGACCGTGTACATCAATGGTGAGCCACTGGAGCAGGAATATGTGGACTTCATCAACGACAGACGCCCCCCGGTAATCTATTCTTTGGAAAATATTGGTGATATGAGCCATGATATTTACACCTCTCCATCACCCTCATTTGTCAGGCCGGACAACTGGTTATGGCCGGAGGGGCGGGTAATCCCGGAAGGGCATTACTTCATGATGGGAGACAATCGGGACAACAGCAGTGACAGTCGTGTCTGGGGGCCCGTGTCGGAAGACAAGATCGTCGGCAGGGCTGTGGCCGTCTGGATGCACAAGGACCCGGGGCTGAATTTGCCGACGTTCGGGCAGAACCGGTTTATCGAGAACCCCTAACAACGAGCAGGTTGGAAGCCAGGAATCACATGAAGACTTTCATGAAAACACAGAGCAGGTCCTTCAAGCCGGGTCCAGCCAGCCAGAAAGGCGCCTCACTGTATGCCCTGATTTTTGTGATGACACTGCTGGGTATTATCATTTTTGCAGGCCTGAAAATCTCTCCGGCTTATATCGATGACCGCATCATTTCAAATTCTCTCCGGAACATGCGAGATGAAGGTGAACTGGCCAAGCTGTCATTGCGTGATATCAGGACCCGTATCAGTCGTACCATGATGGCCAATGGCGCGTCCTGGTCTGCCGATTACATCGATCAGGTTGAACTGAATGGTGTTGATTACATCCAGGTGCAATACGAAAAGCGCGTGGAAATGTTCTGGAACATCGATGCCATCGTCAAATTCGATTACATGGTGCAGAAGTCGGACTGATAACAGCGCCATTACTGACGACAAAACCCCATAGTGCCCACCGACGTTCCCAAACTGCATTACCAGTTCAGCAATCCCGCACTGCTCACCCTTGCTCTGAGCCACTGCAGTATCGGTCAGGCCAACAACGAGCGCCTGGAATTCCTGGGTGATGCCATACTCGGCTTTATCATTTCTGACGAACTTTACCAGCGTTTTCCAGAAGGGCAGGAGGGCCAGTTAAGCCGTTTGCGCGCGGATCTCGTCCAGCGCAGTACCCTGGCCGAGCTGGCTCGTGAGCTTGAGCTCGGCCCGGCGCTGCAACTTGGTACCGGTGAAATGAAAAGCGGCGGTGCCGACCGCGATTCGATTCTGGCCGATGCCCTGGAAGCACTCATTTCCGCCATCTATCTCGATGCCAGCCTGGAGCAATGCCGGCAGGTTGTGCTGGGGTGGTTTGCGTCCCGCCTGGACCGTCTTGATCTGGAAACCCAGACCAAGGATGCTAAAACCCGACTGCAGGAACACCTGCAGGCCATCAAGGTCGACTTGCCAGAATACGAAGTCCTGGAAGTGGCGGGCAAGGATCACCAGCAGACTTTTGTCGTTCTGTGCCACGTGGCCTTGCTGCCGGAGCCGGTCACCGGCTATGGATCATCGCGTCGGGAAGCCGAACAGGAAGCGGCCAATGCCGTGCTCGATGCCCTTGAACTCTAGCGTGAACCGGGCACGCGCGGGAAAAACTGCTATTATCCCCGCATGATCGAACAGTCCCCGGAGCAGAAACCGACCGCGCCTACGCGTTGCGGTCTGGTAGCCATCGTCGGCAAGCCCAATGTGGGCAAATCCACCTTGCTCAACTACCTGATCGGGCAGAAACTGAGTATCACCTCACGCAAGCCCCAGACCACTCGCCATCGTCTGCTTGGCATCAAAACCATAGGCACCGCACAGATGGTGTTTGTGGACACACCGGGACTCCACAGCGGGCAGGACAAGGCCATCAATCGTTACATGAACAGGACGGTGCATACCGTCATCCAGGATGTCGACCTGATTCTTTTTCTGGTTGACCGCCTGAAGTGGAACGAGGAAGACGAAGGCGTCTTGCGGCAGCTGGAACAGGCCCGGGTGCCGGTTTTCCTGCTAATCAATAAGGTGGACCTGATCGAGGATAAAAATATCCTGTTGCCATACATTGCCGAAATGCAGACCCTCTTCCCGTTCACTGAAATTTTTCCGCTGTCGGCTCTACGCGAGCACAATATCGACAATCTGGAAAATGCGATCATGGCGCATTTGCCCGAAAATACCTTTTACTATCCCGAAGACCAGCTCACTGATCGCAATGCCCGGTTCCTGGCGGCCGAATTCATTCGGGAGAAAATCACGCGCCAGATTGGCGATGAACTGCCTTATGAGGTGACGGTTGAAATCGAGGAATTCCGCCAGGACGGGAAGGTCATTCATATCAGTGCGCTGATCCTGGTGGAGAAGCCAGGGCAGAAGCGCATCATCATCGGCGATAAAGGCAGTCGTCTGAAGCTCATTGGCACAGAGGCCCGCAAGGACATCGAGCAGCTGCTGGGGAGCCAGGTGATGCTGAACCTTTGGGTTAAGGTCAAAAGTGGCTGGTCCGATGATGAGCGAGCCCTCAAAAGTCTCGGCTATGATGATTTCGCCTGAGCACAGCATACAGTCCGTTCTGTGGCATTAAAGCGGGAGTCTCGTGATTGTCGACCCTGATCGAGTTACAACCCGCGTACCTGCTGCACAGCAGGCCTTTTCGTGACACCAGCCTGATCCTGGATTTTCTGACACCGGATTATGGGCGTATAAGTGCCATCTCCCGTGGCGCCCGCAGTGCCCGCTCCAAAAGTAAAAGCCTGTTGCAGCCATTTACCCCCGTGTTGATCTCGCTGTCGGGCAAAAGCGAGCTGAAAACCCTGCGCAATATCGAACTGCGACGCCCGTTACACAGCCTGAAAGGCGAACGCCTGTTCAGCGCCATGTACATGAATGAAATTATCGTGCGCCTGTTTCAGGCCCATGAAGCCGATCCCGCCTTTTTCCTGGAATATGAAGCCGCGCTTGACGCATTGACCGGGGCGGCTTACCCGGAGCCGGTCTTACGGCATTTTGAGCTGACGCTGCTGGAAGCGCTCGGATATGGTGTGGATTTCAGCACCGAAGCCCATACCCATGAGCCGCTGCAAGCGGATCGCTGGTACTACTTTCAGGAAGAGAGTGGCTTTATCCGCGTTCAGGACGAGGGGGCCAGGGGCGATGCCGGAGTATCAAGTCATCAGCTCTACGCAGGACAGGATCTGCTGTGCATCCAGGACAGGGATTTTTCTGCTCCCTCTACCCGCCGCACCGCAAAGCTTGTGATCCGGGGCATTCTTGGTAATCACCTTGGGCCCACGCCGCTGCGCAGCCGCTCGTTGTTTTCTTCACGCTGAGCCGGGGTGTGGGCATCAGGCCCGCCAAAGGATAGAATTAGCGGCATTTTCAGGTCCTCACGACTCAAGACACATCGGAAAGATTCACGCATGCGATTCCAGACAATTGAAGATACGGTAGGCAACACGCCTCTGGTGCGCCTTCAGCGTCTGCCCGGTGAAACCTCCAATACCGTGCTGGTGAAGCTGGAAGGCAACAACCCAGCAGGATCGGTCAAGGACAGGCCGGTGCTGAGCATGATCAGCCGCGCAGAAGCTCGTGGGGAGATCAAGCCGGGCGACACCCTGATAGAAGCCACCAGCGGTAATACCGGCATCGCCCTGGCCATGGTTGCCGCTATCAAGGGGTACAACATGATCCTGATTATGCCGAACAACTCCACCCAGGAACGCAAGGATTCCATGACGGCTTACGGCGCGCAGCTGATCGAGGTGTCGGCCGAGGCCGGCATGGAAGGGGCTCGCGACCTGGCCATGCGCATGCAGCACGAGGGCAAGGGCAAGGTGCTGGACCAGTTTGCCAACGCGGACAACTTTGCGGCCCATGTTGAGCATACCGGTCCGGAAATCTGGCGAGATACCGCTGGCACCGTGACGCATTTCGTCAGTTCCATGGGCACCACCGGAACCATCATGGGGGTGTCGCGTTTCCTGAAATCACACAATCCCGACATCGAGATTATCGGTTTGCAGCCCAAGGAAGGCGCGAGGATTCCCGGCATTCGTCGCTGGCCCCCCGAATACCTGCCCAAGATTTTTGAACGTGAACGTGTCGACCGCATCATTGATATCGGACAGGAAGACGCCGAAAACACCACCCGTGACCTAGCGCGCCTGGAAGGGATCTGCTGCGGAGTTTCTTCCGGCGGCGCAGTCTTTGCCGCCCTGGAACTGTCCAGGCAGGTTGAGAATGCGGTCATCGTTGCCATCGTGTGTGACAGGGGAGATCGCTACCTGTCCTCCGGTATTTTCAGTGCCGGATAAGAACCTTTCGCCATGAGAAGACGCCGTCGCAAGCAGAACCTGCCGACCACCCCTGTCACGCTAACGATCGAAAAACTCAGTCATGAGGGCCGGGGTATTGGTCACCATGAGGGGAAGATCATGTTCGTGGAGGGTGCGTTGCCAGGCGAACAGGTTGAGGCGATTCTGAGGCTTCGACGTGACAGCTTTGATGAGGCCAAATTAAGCCAGGTCATCGAGGCATCCGGGGACCGTATCACGCCGGCCTGCAGCTATGCCGATATCTGCGGCGGCTGCAGCCTGCAGCATTTCGATCCTGCGGCGCAGATGGCCTTCAAACAGGATACGGTCCTGGAAAAGCTGCAGCATGCTGTACCGAATGCGGCCTTTACCATCCTGGAGCCCCTGACCGGACCTGTACTCGGTTACCGTCGCAAGGCCCGGCTTGCAGTGCGGTATGTGCATAAGAAGGAACAGGTGCTAGTCGGTTTCCGGGAAAAGCAGTCCACCTTCATCACGCATATGGACAGTTGCGAGGTGCTTGACCCGCGATTGGCCGCCTTAATGCCTTATCTGTCGGCCCTGATTGGCGGGCTGGCCTCATTTCGCCATATAGCCCAAATTGAGGTGGCAGCCGGGGATCCTGAAGCAAAGGATGCTGCCGGTTGCAGCACCGCCCTGATCTTCCGCCATCTGGCGGACCTGCCACCAGCAGACCTAGCAGCTCTGATTGCCTTTGCAGAACAACACCGCTTTGCCCTGTACCTGCAACCCGGTGGTATGGACACTGTCCATCGGGTCTGGCCGGAAGGCGGTGTCGACCGGCTCTATTACCAGCTGCCGGATTTTGGTCTGAGGATAGCTTTCCATCCCAACGACTTCACCCAGGTGAATGCCGATATCAATCGCCAGATGATTGCCCGGGCGCTGGACCTGCTCGAGCTGAGCCCGGATGATCGCGTGCTGGATCTGTTTTGTGGACTGGGCAATTTCACCTTACCGCTGGCCAGGAACTGTGCCGCAGTCGTCGGTATTGAAGCTGCCCAGGCGATGGTTGACCGGGGTTACGAAAATGCCGGTGCCAACGGTATTGCCAATGCGGCTTTTTACTGCGCCGATCTGACCCAGCCTATTGGCAAACCGGACTGGATGGCTGCCGGATTCAGCAAGGTGCTGCTGGACCCGCCGCGGTCCGGAGCCTGGGAAATCCTGCCCGATATTGTGTCGCTCAATCCGGCCAGGATTGCCTATGTGTCCTGTAATCCGGCCACGCTTGCGCGGGATGCTGAATATCTCGTGAGCCAGGGGTATGTCATGACCCATGCCGGCGCCATGGACATGTTCCCGCAAACGGCCCATGTCGAAGCCATGGCGCTGTTTGTGCGCTGTTGAGGCTATGCCGGTGGCGATGGAAGAGTTGCTCGAAATCATGCGCATGCTCAGGGACCCTGAATACGGTTGCCCCTGGGATCGCAAACAGACCTTCAGGACCATTGTGCCACACACGCTGGAAGAGGCTTATGAAGTCGCTGACACCATCGAGCGCGAGGATTATGACCACCTAGCCAATGAACTTGGTGACCTGTTATTCCAGGTGGTGTTCTATACCCAGTTGGGTAAAGAGCAGGGTCTGTTTACATTTGAGGACGTGGTCAAAGAGATTACTCAAAAATTACTGACACGTCACCCGCATGTGTTTCCCCGGGCAACCATGGCCAGTTTCGGTGAACAGGCCGGTATCACTGCAGAACAGGTGGCAGGAAACTGGGAAGCGATCAAGCAGGCAGAGCGTGCTGACAAGGCGGTGGCCGAGCCCAGCCTTCTTGACGATATACCAATGTCGCTCCCGGCCCTGAGCCGCGCGGCAAAAATCCAGAAGCGTGCCGCAAGGGGCGGTTTTGACTGGCCGGATATCACGGGTGTTTTCGACAAGCTGCGCGAGGAAATCGCCGAGCTTGAGGAGGCGGCCGATGGTGGCAGCCAGGCACATATCGAGGAGGAACTGGGCGATGTATTTTTCAGCCTGATCAATCTGTCCCGGCATTTACACGTGGAACCGGAGTCCTGTCTGCGTGAAGGCAACCGGAAATTCGAACGCCGCTTCAGGGCCCTGGAAACGCATGCCAGCGCGCAGGGACGTGCACTCAAGGACATGACATTGGCAGAACTGGAAACCGCCTGGCAGAGCGTCAAACGTGATGAAAACTGACACGGGCATATGGCAGCCACTTTCTTGTGGAGGCCTGTGCAACCGTGTATGTTTAATTTTTAAGCAGGAGTTGAAAGCATGAAAATGATCTTACTTGGCGCACCGGGTGCGGGCAAAGGCACGCAGGCAAAGTACCTTACCCAGACCTATGGCATCCCCCAGATTTCAACCGGTGACATGCTCCGTGCTGCCGTAAAGGCAGGTAACGAAGTCGGGCTCAAAGCCAAGGCGGTCATGGACAGCGGTGCACTTGTTACCGATGACATCATCATCGCCCTGGTCAAGGATCGAATTGCCCAGCCTGATTGCCAGGATGGATTCCTGTTTGACGGCTTTCCCCGGACGATTCCACAGGCAGAAGCCATGCGCGATGCCGGTGTAGCCATTGATGCCGTGCTGGAAATTGATGTCCCTGATGATGAAATTGTCAGACGCCTGAGTGGCCGGCGTGTCCACCTGGACTCAGGACGTGTCTATCATGTGGAATTCAATCCGCCCGCAAAGGAAGGCGTGGATGATGACACGGGTGAACCACTGGTTCAGCGTGATGATGACAAGGAAGATACCGTGCGTAAGCGTCTGGCTGTCTACCATGATCAGACCAAGCCGCTGGTGAGCTTCTACAAGGACATGGCCGAGGAGAGCGGTACGGTAAAATTCATCCGTATTGATGGTACCCGCGGCATCAACGAGATCATGACAGAAATTCAGAGCAGTCTCGGCCTGGCATGACCCTCCAAAAGCGCCGGTACGGTTGATCTGTACCGGCCAATCCATAACTTTCTGATCCTGAGAACGTCAAAACCGGATTTAAGTTAAAGAAAAATACTCAATCAAATCAAAAGCATTTCATGGAAACTTTAGAGTATTTATGATAAGTTTTCACGCAAACGTTGATACAATTTGTGCACGTAAAACGATCAAGATAAAAAATTGTATGTTTGAGGAGAAATGATATGGCGACTGCAACGGCGAAGAAAAAGACCGTCAAGGCATCTTCCAGAAAAGCGCTCACAACTCCGGTCAAACGACGGACCGTACCCGCCTCTGCCAAGGTCAAATCCGACCTGAACAAAGCTGAGAGAGCTCTGGCTAAAGAAGCCAGAACGCTCAGTGCAGCACGCAAAAAAGCCAGGCTAGCCAAAACCGAGAAAGCTGCTGCCAACGCCCGCGCCATGGCGCGGAAAACCGGCACGCGCCTGAACGCTGCCAAGGCCAGGGTGTTGAAAGCCAAACAGGACCTGGCCAGGGCGCAGGCAATCGATACCGCGCGGGAAAAAGTGGCCGAGCAAGCGAAAGCGGTTGCCAGTTACAAAGAGAAGCTGAAAAAGCGAGCGCGTCGGGATTTGCAAAAAGCGCTGAAGCAGTTCGAAGTGTCCTGGATCAAAAAACGGGACAAGTCCGATGCCAAAAAACTCGCAACCAAGCTGAAAAAAGAAGCGAAAAAAGCCGCTGAGGAAAAAAAACAGGTTGAAGAAAAGGCCAGGCTGAAAGCCAAGAAACTGGCTGCCAAGGCGCGCAAGGAAGTACGCAAGGTCAAGGCTCAGGCCAAGGAAAAAGCCAGAAAAGAGGCGGCCAAAGTCCGCCAGGCTGAGCGTGCTGCCAAGGCCAAAGCGAAGGCGAAAGCCAAACGGCTTGCTGCCAAGGCAAAAAAGGAATCCAGGCTAGCAAAAGCGAAAGCGAAGGCCAAAGCTAAACGGCTTGCCGCTAAGGCAAAAAAGGATGTCAGGTTGGCGAAAGCGAAAGCAAAAGCCAAAGCCCAAAAAGCGGAAGCCCGACTCAAGAAGAAAGTCAGGGCAGAGAAGAAAGCTGCCAAAGAAAAAGCTGCCAGAAAAGCCATAAGGGAGAAAAAGGCTGCGCGTGAATCGGCGAAAGAGAAAGCCCTCAAGGCTGTCCGCAAGCAACGGAATAAATCAGGTGCCCGGTCGGGCCGCAAAAAGACAGCGGTGAAAAGCCCCGGCAGAAAGTCCGCAGGTCAAAACAAGGTAGGCAATAAGAAAGCAGCCAAGAAGCAAACAGCCAAGAAGAAAGTAGCCAGCAAGAAAGCGGGTGGGGAAAAAAACACCAGGCAAATCCTCAAGGCTAGGACGGTCTCAAAAACTGCTGTTAAAAGAGTCGCCAAAACGTCTGCCAAACGGCGTAAAGCTCAATAGTACACGTAGCGTACGTGCTACAAGACAAACTGCCGTGCACGATGACAATGCCGTTAAAAGGCGTTCAGGAAAGTATTGTTTAACAACGCGTGTATAACGGGTTTACGAAGAAGCAGGGCAGTAACCCGGTATAAAGCCTGTTCACATGGCGGTTGCAACTGACTCATCAGAACGCCCAACCCTGATGCCGAACCATTGAGGCAACAACCATCCTTCGCCCTGATGTGCTGACAGTGTTGATGCCAGGATTGGCCCGAATAGCGCGAAGAATTTTTTTGGTAACGTTTTCATGCCTCTCATTCTTGCCATAGACACATCGACACAGGCGTGTTCCTGTGCCATCAACAGGGACGGAGCGATCACAGAAGAGTTTGCCTTGATTCCCCGCCAGCATGCCCAGAAACTCCTGCCCATGATCAGTGCCATGATGCAGTCACTGGGGCTGGCTTACAGGGATCTGGATGCTGTGGCTTTTGGCTGTGGGCCGGGCTCTTTCACGGGACTGCGCATAGCCGCCGGCGCTGCGCAGGGCATTGCCCTGGGGGCTGATCTGCCTGTCATCGGGGTTTCAACCCTGGCCTCCCAGGCACTGCAGATCTTCGAGCAAGGGCAGACGGGGCTGATTTTCAGTACCCTTGATGCCCGCATTGACGAGGTTTATTGGGGAAACTATCTAGCCACGGCAGGGGGGGTGAGCCTCTCGGGCGAAGAAGGCTTGTGCAAGCCAGAGGCGCTGCCGAACAATCTCTTCAAAGACGATTCCCCGGTTATTGCTGTTGGTAGTGGCCTGGCGTATCTTGCGCGTATGCCGGTTTTCTGGCGCGAGCGTTTTGTGCATCAGGCGCCGGGCATTCATCCTCGTGCAGGCGCCATTGCGGCCCTGGCAATGCCCATGCTCAGCAGGGGCGAAACCCAGGCACCGGACGATATTATCCCGGTGTATCTGCGGGACAAGGTCACGCATTCGTGACACCGCGTCTTTCTTACTGGTCTGATGCAGAAAACAGACCCAGTATGCATGGAATCCGGTATGGACTTTGATGTCATTCGAATCACCTTCCTGGCGCTAATTCAGGGCGTGACTGAATTTTTGCCGATTTCGAGCTCGGCGCATCTGATCCTGCCCTCGGCATTGCTAGGCTGGGAAGACCAGGGACTGGCGTTTGATGTAGCCGTCCACCTGGGCACCTTGTCCGCCGTGGTGCTGTATTTTTACCGGGACATCCTGGCCATTGCATCCGGCTGTCTGCGCCATCTCTTCCGCCAGCAGGCCTCCGCGGAAGGCC
>Ga0181552_10001236_pt1 | contig 19439 bp, 29 predicted proteins | sample 011ome_18_FD_130583 | JGI IMG/M metagenome (GOLD analysis project Ga0181552, IMG submission 130583) | Coastal salt marsh microbial communities from the Groves Creek Marsh, Skidaway Island, Georgia - 011501BT metaG (megahit assembly) | ecosystem: Environmental > Aquatic > Marine > Intertidal...
AATTGTTGCAGATCAAATCTTCAAAGACCAACCTGAGTTACAAGAAGTAGCAGTCAAGTTTATTGATACACAAACCGCATTTGCAAAAATGCTTGTTGATAATACTGTTACAGTTAACAAATTCTTTTGGGATAAAGCCACTGCTTTTACCAAAGTTAAATAATGGAGAATATTATGAGCAATAAAAACCCCTTTGAAATTCGCACCGAGATGCTTTCTATGGCTAAAGACTATATGGACCGTGCTTGGGAAATGAATTATATGTTCACTCAACAAATGTTTGATCAAGGTAAGAAGACTACTGAAGAAATGCAGTCAGCTTTGAAACCGTATTCAACTGAGGAACTGATGAAGAAAGCTACGGAATTTTATTCCTTCGTCTCTAAAAAAGATTAAGTACAAAGGGCCTTCGGGCCCTATTTACATTGTATCGGTTTTGTGATATAATGTACAATTAAATTATGGAGTGAAAATGTCAAATATTCAAATCGTTCGTCTAACCTCAGGCGAAGAACTCATTGCAGAGGTTACCACACAAGCTGATGGTTGCCTTTTAAAGGATATTGCAATCCTTATTCCCACACAAGCTAATCAACTCGGTCTTGCCCCATTTATGGGTTATGGTGTAACCAGTGAAGGTATCTTTTTTAAAGATGCTCATATCATGTTTGCAATTAATCCTATTGATCCATTGCGCCAACAATATCAAGAAATGTTTTCAAAAGTAATTTTGCCTCCTACTAGTATTATTTCGTGATATACAGCTCTTGTATTTTGTGTTATAATGGTAGAAAATAAGGAGTAAGATGTCTTTTTACACGTCAGTTTTTCGTTATGGTAACAATATCCTATTCCGTGGATATGATGACCAAGGCCGTCGCTACCAGCGTAAAGAACCATTTCAACCCACGTACTATGTGCCCTCACAGAAAGACGTAGGTTGGCGCGGCCTTGATGGTACAGTGATCGGTCCAGTCAAACTTGAGAGTATGCGTGAAGGCAAGGAATGGATGGAGAAGTACAAGGATGTTTCCGGCTTTAACATCTATGGTAACCCTAATCAAATTCACCAGTTCATCTCAGAGAAGTTTCCTGGTGACATTAAGTTTGATCGTGACCGCATTAACGTAACAACAATCGACATTGAGACTGCTTATGATGATGGGTTTCCTCATCCTAGTAAAGCAGAAAATGAAGTGTTGGCCATTACTATTAAAAATAATATTGATGGTGTGTATTACGTTTGGGGTTATGGTGATTACGATACATCCAAAGCTCTTATTACACCAGTACGATATACCAAGTGCACATCTGAGGCAGAACTATTTAAGTCATTCTTAAATCATTGGCAAGCGCCACAGTTCTCACCAGATGTGATTACTGGTTGGAACGTCCGATTCTTTGATATGCCATATCTGGTCAACCGAGTGACTAAGATTCTTGGTGAGGACTGGGCCAAGAAATTCTCTCCATGGGGTATGTTGAATTATCGCCAAGTAACCAGGATGAACAAGGTTGATGATACCTATAACATCGAGGGTATTCAGACTCTGGATTACTTAGAGCTCTTCCAGAAGTTTGGTTATTCATATGGTAACCAAGAATCCTACAAGTTGAATCACATCGCATACGTTGTGCTTGGTGATACTAAACTTTCGTTTGATGAATCAGGTTCACTGAAAAATCTCTACAAAGATGATTATCAAAAGTACATTGACTACAACATGAAGGACGTGGAACTTGTAGATCGACTTGAGGATAAGATGGGTCTGATTACTCTTGCCATGACCATGGCGTATAAGGGTGGTGTGAACTATCAGGATACATTTGGTGTTACCGCGATCTGGGAATCAATTATCTACCGTAAGCTCAAGTCACAAAATGTTATGCCATCACTCGGCGATGGTAACCATCATAAGACTGCTTTTGCTGGTGGATACGTCAAGGATCCCAAAGTCGGACTTCATGATTGGGTTGTCTCTTTTGACTTGAACTCACTGTATCCAAACATCATTGTACAGAACAATATGTCACCCGAGACAGTGACTGATAAGTTTGTTAAGTCTGGTGTTGAATATTACTTGGATGGCAACAAGGCGGATGTTGAGGAATATGCCGCCGCAGCGAATGGTTCCACATACCGTAAGGATATTGATGGTGTTGTGCCTGGTATCATTGTAGATTACTATGATGAACGGTCGGCAACAAAGAAGGCCATGCTTGCTGCACAACAAGCGTATGAGAAAAATAAGACCTATGAACTTGAGAAGGAAATCAACCGACTCGAGAATACTCAGATGGCTCTTAAAATTCTACTCAACTCACTTTATGGTGCTCTCGGTAATGCTTATTTCCGATACTTTGATATCCGACTTGCTGAAGGTGTTACCCTAACAGGTCAGTTGGCTATTCAATGGGCCGAAAAAGCAATGAATACCTCAATGAATAAGGTACTCAAGACCAAAGACAAAGACTATGTCATTGCAATTGATACTGATTCATTATACGTTGACTTTGGCCCATTGATTGACACTATGGTTTGGAAACCGAATGATGGTGTGGATAAAAAAGTAGCATTCCTTGATAAGGTTTGCCGTGAACATTTTGAACCTGTCCTTGCAGATGCCTATCAAAAGCTCTTCGAGAACATGAATGGTCACAAGAATCGGATGGTAATGAAACGCGAAGTGATTGCTGACCGTGGAATCTGGACTGCCAAGAAACGCTATATACTTAATGTGCATAATAGTGAGGGTGTGCAGTATGCTGAACCTAAACTCAAGATCATGGGCATTGAGGCTATCAAGTCCTCTACACCAGAAGTGGTCCGAGCCAAGTTCAAGGAAGTGTTTAAAATTATTATCAGTGGTGATGAATTGGCAACACGTGACTTTATTGGTAAATTTAAAACTGATTTTAAACAACTGCCGCCAGAACAAGTTGCATTCCCTCGCGGGGTGAGTAATATTACCGACTGGTCCGACAGAAAAACTATCTTCAAGAAAGGTACTCCCATCCATGTACGTGGAAGTCTACTATATAATCACTATGTTAAGGAAAGCAGACTTAATGACCGGTACGAACTTATCCAGAATGGCTCAAAAGTAAAATTTGCATATTTAAAAATGCCGAATACTATTAAGCAGAATATTATTTCATTCCCGGATGAGTTGCCAAAAGAACTTGGTCTGCACAGATTCATTGATTACGATACACAATTTGAAAAAACATTTATTGAACCATTACGATTTATCCTAGAAGCAGTAGGATGGTCGGTAGAGGAACAATCAACTTTAGAGGACTTTTTTGCATGACAAATGCTACTGATGTGAAAACATTTATGACAACCTTTGGTCAGGAAGTAAAATCCAAACCAGAGTTTCCAGATGCCGATACCGTAAAATTGCGCATTGAACTTATCCAAGAAGAGTTACAAGAATTGGTGGATGCATGTAACGCCAATGATATTGTAGAGGTGGCAGATGCCCTTACAGATATTCTCTATGTTACCTATGGTGCTGCCCATTCATTTGGTATTCCCATTGATGCTTGTTTTAAAGAAGTACAGAGATCCAATATGAGTAAACTTGGTGAGGATGGTAAACCCATCTATCGTGAAGATGGTAAAGTTATGAAAGGTCCTGGTTATTCAGTGCCTGACTTAAAAAGTGTTTTACAAATTGCCTAAGTTGTGTTATAATATAGTCTATGCATAATCCAAAATACCCAATTTATATTATTTCCAAAGGTCGGTGGGAATCTCGTATGACACAACGTACGATGGAAGACATCGGCGTACCGTATCGCATCGTCATTGAAGATGCTGAATATGATAAGTATGCCGAACACGTACCTAAGGAAAAGATCCTTGTTCTGCCAAATGGTTTCCGTGAGGATCCAAAGTATGCTTATAAGGATGAAAAAACCGGACTCTTAGGTGGTTCCATTCCAGTTCGTAACTTCGTGTGGGAACATTCAATCGAAGAAGGTCATAAGAAACATTGGGTATTGGATGATAACATGCGGCATGTCTACCGTATGAATCGTAACCTCAAGACTCGTATGACCAGTGGCGCTGCATTCCGTATCTGTGAGGACTTTACTGACCGATACGAAAATGTAAAATTGTCTGGTATGAACTATGCATTCTTTGCTCCGGCATCAGTGCGTAAACCACCATACTATACTAACACTCGTATTTACTCTTGTATCCTTATTGATAACTCAGTCAAGCATCGCTGGCGTGGTAAGTACAATGAGGATACGGACTTGAGTTTGCGTGTGCTTAAAGACGGCGACTGCACTATGTTGTTTAATTGTTTCCTTGTTGGTAAGGCAGCAACCATGACAATGAAAGGTGGTAATACTGAGGAAGTCTATAATGTTGGACAGACTGGTGACCGGACCAAACGTAGTGGTGAAAACTTTGACAACCGTAAATCGTTTGTTGAATCACTTATTGAACAACATCCCGAGCATGTGAAACTTGCATTTAAATGGGGACGTTGGCACCACGATGTGAATTACAGTGTATTCACTCAGAAACCAATTAAGAAACCAGGTCTAAATATTCCTAAAGGTACCAATGAATATGGTATGGTACTCAAGGCAATTTCACCTGAATTAGATACACCTGATGGAGAAGAATATGGCGACTAATAAATTAAATGTAGATACAGCATCTAATAATTTGTTTATCCTTGCTGGCGAAGAGGATACACGTACACCTTATGATTGGGATGGCATGCCAGAGTTTGTTCAAGAAGATGCAGAGGCATATGCAAAGATCACGGTTCGTATCCGTAATGAAGATGACTTGAAAAAGTTTGCAGAGATTATGGATCAACCAAGTATTACTACAAAGACCAAGGCAGTTTGGTATCCAGCATTGGATCGAAATCGCAACTCTTTACTTCGTTGGATGGACGAAGAATAAAGAATTGTGATATAATACTATATTATGATTTCACTCACCTCATTCAAAAGTCTCTTTGATAATAAAACAGATAAGAGACTCGATTTTAAATCCTTCCCGGATTTTGAAAAGGCTTTGTACGCACTCTCCACGAAAGAGTGTGAGACAAAGAAAAAAGCATTCCTTATTTCACCTGCTACTTTCATTGAAGGTACCACACGTGCTAATAAGAACGTAATTGAATGGGGTGGTTGGGCAGCGGTTGATGTCGATGATCACGAGTTTAAAGGTAATTTAGAAAATGAGCTTCGCAATCGGTTTGGTAATTGGTACTATATTTGTTATAGTACTGCTAGCAGTACGCTTGATAGGCCAAAGTTCAGACTTATCTTTCCGCTTACAGGATCAGTTACGTCTGACCGAATTCGTCACTTCTGGTTCGCACTCAACAGTGAACTCCAGTCCATTGGCGATAAACAGACTAAAGACCTTAGCAGAATGTATTACATCCCTGCGACGTATGCTGGCGCTAACAACTTTATCTTTACTAATGTTGGTGATTATATTGATCCTGATGCACTTTGTGCCAAATGGAAATATAATGACCAACGAACCAACTCAAATAATTTCTTTGACCGATTACCAGAAGAATGGCAACAGCAAATTATTGAACACAGAAAATCTCAACTAGAGAATGTCAACGTTCATTGGAGTGGTTACCGTGATTGTCCATTCTGGCCTAAGAAACTGGCATCAGAATATCAGGTCATTAATAATACTGGTTGGTACCATAAGATGTATCAGATCATGGTTGCCGTTGCCGGTAATGCTATTAAAAATGAATACCCCATTACTGTGCAAGAGATTACACAGATGTGTAGGCAATTTGATGCAGAGACTGGCAACTGGTATGCTACTCGGCCCCTGGAAAAAGAAGCAGACAGGGCACTAGAGTTTGTATACAAATCAATGTAATACTTTTGATATATTTACTTTTGTCTCGTTTCGTGGTATAATAACCATATGAAATCTTTTGGAACTGCTATGAGTGAATTAGGTTCCGGTGCATTCTTTGAATCACTGGGTCAATATGTTTACGGTTATCGCAAGAAAAAATCCAATACCTGGGACTATATCGGTAAGGGTAATGGCAACCGTAGCATTCAGCATGTAAAAACCAAAGGTTATGATGTTGATAATCTCTATATTATCGCCCGAAATCTTGAACGGTTTGAAAACAAACAAGATTGGCAATCATTTCTTTTGGAATCATACCTAATTGCATTTGAGCAACCTAAGGATAATTCTGTTTCTGGTCACTATGAGGAGTGTTTTATTATGGCAAAGTTTTCTGAACTTTATGGTACTTTTGTTGATTCACAGTTTGATGCATTTGCAGAATTCCCTGAATGGTATCGTGATAATTATGATACCAAAATCCGTGGGCGTGTAAATGCTTTTACCATTAAAAAAGATGGTGTGGAATTATGGTCACAGACTGTGGATAGTATCCAATTACAGTTTTACGCAGATAATAATGGCAATCCCACAGTGTGTAAAATGTACAATTGGCAGAAGAAAAATAGAGAAGAAACATCTCAAAAAATCATTGGTTTTCTCACATCCTGTGGTATCGATGAGGATGATATTGAATCAGTAGGTTCACGTGAATCATATCAATTTAAAGTATCATCAATGGATCAATTGTTGCAAATTCTTGCCGACTTGACTTCCTAATTTTACTATATACTATTTTACTTAAGGAGTTTATATGTCTCTAAAAATTGCAATTGTTGGTCACGGTTTTGTCGGTCAAGCAGTGGATTATGGTTTTTCTAAACGCAGTGCTACAAAACAAATCATTGATCCAAAAAATGGCACCAGCGTTGCTGATATTGAAAAAGATATCGACTTGGTCTTTATTGCAGTCCCCACACCCTTTGGTGATTTTTCTATCCTGCGTAGTGTTATTGCTGATTTAAAGTCAAATGGTATTATGGATAAAGCAATCGTGGCAATCAAGTCCACCGTTGTGCCAAGTATTCTAACTGAACTTGCTCATCCTAATTTGGTTTATAACCCAGAGTTTCTGACAGAGAAAAATGCTAGTGAGGATTTTGTTAATCCACCCATGCATGTATTTGGTGGCGAATTAAATACTTGTAAGACTTTGCATTCATATTATGATCAATATAGTCTTTGTGCAACTGCTCCAGCATTCTATATGCGCCCTGAAGAAGCATCGATGGTAAAATATACCATTAATTCTTATCTCTCGACCAAGGTTGGATTCTTTAATCAAATCTGGGAAGTCTGTCAGGATAACAACTTTGACTATCAGACGGTTATTAACACTGTTGCCCAAGATCCTCGTATCGGTTCAAGTCATACTCGAGTGCCTGGTCACGATGGTCGCCGTGGTTTTGGTGGTGCGTGTTTCCCCAAGGATACCAAGGCGTTTATCGACTACAGCGATCGCCTGAGTGTTCTACGTGCCGTTGTTGAGGCAAACAATGAGGTACGTGCTGGTTATGAATTGGATGATCGTGAAAAAGTTCAAGGTGTTGTTTACAAGATCGCATAATCCATATATAATGTGTATTAACACACACAAGGATAAAAGTTATGTCTGAACCTAAAAGACGACTTAATGATGCAACCCCTGATGAGTGGAATAAGGCCCATGTAAATTGGTCCAATTCTAATCCGTCTCATTTTGAGAAATTGAAACCAGTAAATACCGATTCATATGAACACCACCCATGTTACTATGATACGGATCGAAATAAACCACTAAATTATGATGAAACAAACACAGCTTGGGATAATTGGAAACCATCAAGGACCATTGGTTGAGTCACAACGTGATAGTTGGGACCAAGTATTCTTACGTCTTGCCAAAGAAGTAGCATCTTGGTCTAAAGACCCATCAACAAAAGTTGGTGCAGTTGCCGTTGGACCAAAACGCAATGTTTTGGCTCAAGGTTATAATGGATTTCCCAGAGGTATTTTTGATTATGCCGAAAGGTATAATGATAAACCTACTAAATATATGTACGTGGTTCATGCAGAGATGAATGTAATCTATAACGCTACATATAATGGTGTTTCACTTGATGGTGCATCACTTTATGTCTATGGTCTACCTCCATGCTCTGAGTGTGCGAAAGGTATTATCCAAGTCGGTATTAAAGAAATTATTACCGAAACACAGGGTATTCCTAAAAAATGGGAAGATTCATGGAATTTCTCTAAAAGCATGTTTGACGAAGCAGGCGTAACAGTACGAACAATCGAAAGGTAAAAATAAATGGCAAAAATTCTAATCACAGGTGGCGCTGGTTTTATTGCGTATCATCTTGCACTTAAACTACAAGCAGAAGGTCATACTGTTTGTGGCTTTGATAATTACAATGACTATTATGATGTTGAACTCAAATATGCTCGTGCTGCCAATCTGCAAGCAAAAGGTATTGAGGTTATCAGGGGTGACTTGGTAAATCTTATTGATGTTGAGTTTGCCATTAGTACCTTTGCACCTGATGTTGTAATGCACTTGGGTGCTTATGCTGGTGTACGTCACTCACTAGATCATCCACGTCTGTACTTAGAGAATAATATTAATGGTACCCATAACTTAATTGAAGTTTGTGAAAAACGTGGTGTTGATAAGATCATTTATGCTTCCACATCCTGTGTAATGGCGGGCAATGAACTACCTTGGAAAGAAAGTGACAAGTGTGGTTATCAACTTAATGCTTATGGTTACTCTAAGGCAACCAATGAAGCACAGTTCATGGCAAGTAAAATACCAGTAACAATTGGTCTTCGTTTCTTTACTGTCTACGGTCCTTGGGGTCGTCCTGACATGGCACTGTTCTCATTTACCAAATCAATTATAGAAGAAACACCTATCAATTTATTTAACTATGGTGATATGATCCGTGACTTTACTTATGTCGATGATATTGTCCAGGGTATTAATATTGTTATTAATAGAGCAAATAATACGACACAGAACCTAAAAGAAGTATATAATATAGGTTACGGCGAACAAGTTCAACTTATGGACTTTGTGAGTGAAATTGAAAAGAATGTTGGTAAGGAGGCAATCAAGAACATGGTGGAGAAACATCCCGCCGATACACAAGCTACGTGGTCTGATACTACAAAACTTCAGGCACTTGGTTATAAGCCAACAACATCGGTTAAGGTTGGTGTTGCTAAATTTGTTGAATGGTACAAATCGTACTACAATATTGTATAAGGAATATATCATATGTCCATTATGGATAAATTGAAAAAGAATAGTAAGTTAGACCATACTTCAATTCTATCAGAGTCTAAATTCTTCAATGAGAAGGATATGGTTGCCACTGAGGTGCCAATGATTAACGTTGCACTGTCTGGTAAGATTGATGGTGGTCTGACTCCTGGTCTGACTGTTCTGGCAGGTCCATCAAAACACTTTAAGACGTCATTTGCTCTCATTATGGCCAGCGCCTATCTGAAAGCATATCCTGAGGCAGTGATTCTATTCTATGACTCTGAGTTTGGTTCACCCCAGTCTTACTTTGAACAATTTGGTATTGACCCATCACGTGTGTTGCATACTCCAATTACTAACGTTGAAGAACTTAAGTTTGACTTGATCGGTCAGCTTGAGGGCATCAACCGTGGCGATAAGGTATGTGTTGTGATTGACTCTGTTGGTAACTTGGCTTCTAAGAAAGAATTGGAAGATGCTATCAATGAGAAATCAGTGGCAGATATGTCTCGTGCCAAGGCCTTGAAAGGTCTCTTCCGTATGTGTACACCATATCTGAATATGAAAAATATTCCTATGATTGCTGTAAACCACACATATAAAGAAATTGGTCTATTCCCTAAGGATATTGTTTCTGGTGGCACTGGTATTTACTACTCTGCAGATAACATTTGGATCTTGGGTCGTCAACAGGATAAAGTCGGTACTGAAATCCAAGGTTACCACTTTATTATTAACGTAGAGAAATCACGATATGTCCGAGAGAAATCAAAAATTCCTATCTCAGTTTCCTGGGAAGGTGGTGTCCAGCGTTGGTCTGGTTTGTTGGACGTTGCTCTCACTGGTGGTTACGTTATTAAGCCTAGCAATGGATGGTATCAAAAAGTTGATAAGTCTACTGGAGAGATGTTGGAGGGCAAGTACCGAGAGAAGGAAACACTGAACGAAGAGTTCTGGAAACCTTTGTTTGATACTACGGACTTTGCCGATTACTTGGCTCGCACCTATATGATTAAGAGAGATGTATATGTCGGCGCAGATGCAGAGTGAATTTAAGGAAAACGTTGATTATGTTCTAACACCCTTGCAGGATAATGAAGATGCTTGGGGTGTTAGGTTCATGACTGGTGATTACATTGAAACTGTGGTGCAATATAATGCTATCGGTTTCAATGAAATTAAAGATCAACTGACATTTAATTTTAGAATTGTAACCACACCGGATACCGACTTAACCGAATCGGATGTTAATCTACAAAAACACGTTGCTGCTGTATTGGAAGCAATCATTGAAGTAGGTCTCACTGATGGTAGTGTTACATTAAATAAAAAAGAGGACCAAGTTGCAGACTAATCTTGAACAAACAATCTTACGTCATATACTCAATGATGAAGCGTATATGCGTAAGGTGTTACCATTTATTAAACCTGAGTACTTTGAAGGCATTTATCGGACTCTGTTTAAGGAGACTGGTAAGTTCGTTGCAAAGTATAATAAACTGCCAACTGAAACTAGTTTTAAAATTGAGTTAGATCAATCTGATAAATTGTCTAGTGAGCAACATAACATGTCAATGGATGTGTTGCCCTATCTCTTTTCAGATGAGAAAGTAGATGAGAAATGGTTATTGGATACTACTGAAAAGTGGTGCCAAGACCGAGCCGTGTACAATGCAATTATGGAATCCATTTCCATTATTGATGGTAAACATGAATCACTTACTAAGAATGCTTTACCAGATATTCTGACTAAAGCTCTTGGTGTTGGTTTTGATACTAACATTGGACACGACTATATTGAAAACGTTGATAAGCGATATGATTTCTATCACACGGAAGAGCAACGGATCCCATTTGACTTGGATTATTTTAATAAGATAACCAAGGGTGGTTTACCACGTAAGTCATTGAATATTGCACTTGCTGGTACTGGTGTTGGTAAATCATTATTCATGTGTCATATGGCTGCGGCTTGTATGACACAAAACTTGAATGTGCTTTACTTGACCTTGGAAATGTCCGAAGAGAAGATTGCTGAACGTATTGATGCAAATTTACTTAATGTTCCTATTGACCAGATTGATAAGTTGTCTAAAGATATATTTACTACTAAGGTGGCAAATATCTCTCGACAAACTACTGGTAAATTAATCATTAAGGAATATCCTACTGGTTCAGCACACTGCGGACATTTCCGTGGATTGTTAAATGAGTTAAAACTCAAGAAACAATTTGTACCAGACATTATCTTTATTGACTATTTGAATATTTGCTCCTCATCACGAATGAAAGGAATGGGCGGTGCCATCAACTCCTATAACTACATCAAAGCAATTGCCGAAGAAATACGTGGCCTTGCTGTCGAATTTGACGTACCCGTTGTATCTGCAACTCAAACAACAAGAAGCGGATATGGAAACTCAGACGTCGGTCTCGAAGACACTTCCGAGTCTTTTGGACTCCCAGCAACTGCCGACCTTATGTTCGCTCTTATCTCAACAGAAGAGTTAGAACAACAAGGCCAGATGATGGTCAAACAACTAAAGAATAGATACAATGATCCAACCTATCATAAAAGATTCGTTATCGGCGTTGACCGTTCAAAAATGCGCCTTTATGATGTAGAGGAAACTCAACAGACCTTGACCGATGATACACCAATGTATGATAAGTCACAAGCAGTGAAACGACAAAAGTTTGAAGGATTTAAATTATGAGTGATTTTGAAACACATGAAATCGGTACGGCAAAAGAACTTAAACTTTCTCGTGATCTAACAATAGCCATAGATAATGCCATAATTTTTGATAAAGTTGAACTACCGCCCAAAATTCTTGAGGCCTATAAAGAACTCACTAAACACTATTATCAACAACTGGAAGGCGATGGATCATGATTGACGTAATTGACTATATTGAAGACTCGGATAATGGTCCCGCAACATTACGAGTATTACTCGACCCGGAAGCAAAAAGAAATCTAATTGAGTTGGGGTTTATATCATCACTTAAAAGATCAATAGAAGAATTTGAGGAAAGTTTAAAGAAATGAAAGCAACACTAATTAGTTTTTCAAAACCAACGAGGGAGTTATATGATCAAGGGTTGTATGACGCGCAGGACCTTATTGCATACTGCGCCAGAGTTAGTAATCCGGCCAATCAATTTAATACAGCGACTGCTGAAAAACTGCTCGGATACTTGGCCAAGCACAAGCACTGGTCCCCATTTGAAATGGTCTCAGCCTGTATTGAAGTTGAAACAACCCGAGACATTGCCCGTCAGTTACTACGACACCGTTCGTTCTCCTTTCAAGAGTTCTCACAAAGGTACGCAGATCCAACTAAAGATTTGGAAATGGTACTTCGCGAACCACGACTTCAGGATCAGAAAAATAGACAAAATAGTGTAGAGGTTGATATGTCTACTGATGAAGGTCGACGTTTGGCCTGGATGTGGGAAGCACAACAAATTAAGGTTCGTGATGCTGCTCTTGAAGCATATCGCTGGGCTATTGATAATGGTATTGCCAAGGAACAGGCCAGAGCCGTACTACCAGAAGGGCTTATGATGTCCAGACTACAGGTCAATGGTACCATTAGGTCGTGGATCCATTACATCGAACTACGGTCATCTAATGGTACCCAAAAGGAACACATCCAAGTCGCTCAGGCGTGCGCTCAGGCGATTACTCAGGCCTTTCCGATGATCACATCGTATGTAGAAAGTAATACCTGAGTATTACACAAATCTTATACGAAAGTATTATGTACATCCTCTCTAGACGTGGTATAATAGACACATACCAACCAAAAAGAGGATGTGTCAAATGAAACGATTCTTATTAGATACCATGGCGGCAGTGATTCTATTTACAGCAATTGCCTTGCCATTTGGCTTATATTTTGCTTTTGTAATGACTGCTTAAGGAGTATTTAATATGTCTAAGTTACTAATCTCTACCCAGTATATGGAAAACTATGGTTCTTCTAGTGATCCCTATTGGAAGATGAAGGGTGGTTCTGAGTATGTGGTCAAGGGTCTAGATTTTGATGCCGACTACGAATGGGCAGAAGCTCGTGTTGACCAAATCCTGACCAAGATTCGGGATCAAGTTGAAATCTCCAACCCTATGTGTGAGGAATATATCCTCGGTTGGTCTATTGTTGCCGATGACTATTTAACTGAATTCGAACGCAGTCAACTCGAGTTCGACGGCAAGATTGATTTTCCCGCCAAAGTTTTGGAGGTTTGTAATGGCTAATTGGTTTAATACTCTAAACGAAGCACTTGAAGCCGAGAGCTTATTACATACATGGGATTCGTTGTATTCTCCCATCAAATACGACTCTACTGCCCATTACACATATCAGGACGGTACTAAGTATGGTCATTACATCTCAATCTATAGAGACGAGAGAGGTATGTACGAACGGCCGATTCACTACTCCAGAAACTGAAAAAAGATAAAAAAAGTGTTTACATTCCGAGCTGGACGTGTTATAATACTAACTTAAACATAGGGAAAGGGTGACCCCACCTTTTTCTGTGACGTAAACTGGGGTATTTTATAATGAGGAAATTATATGTCTAAAACTGCAAAACTCGAATCTTACCTGCAAACTGGCGCTTCAGTGACTGCCAAGCAAATCAAGTCAATGTTCAAATTGGCTAACCCAACCGCAGCTGTAAGTGAGTTGCGCCGTAAAGGTGTTTGCATCTACTCTAATGAAGCAACATTGTACACTGGTGCAAAAACCACCAAGTACCGTGTCGGCCGTCCTTCAAAGGCTATGGTCGCCGCTGCTTTCCAGGCCGGTTTTACTGCCTAATAGAAAAGGGACTTCGGTCCCTTTTTTAATATGTCTGATAAAATAGATTATAAATTTAATGAAGGTCGACTCATTGAAGAGTTTAGATCTTACATTGATTCAACATACGGCGCACATTATTCTGTCAATAAATTTCAAGCGACAGAGTTTGTGATTGATGGTGGTCATGGTACCGGTTTTTGCATTGGTAATGTGTTAAAATATGCACAACGATATGGCAAAAAAGGTACACATATTGATGCACGTAAAGATTTAATGAAAGTACTACACTACGCATTAATTCAATTATACATACATGATATGGTAAATAAACCCACAACCAACCGAAAGGAAAAGTAATGAAACTATCACCTAACTTCAGCCTTGCTGAAATGATTAAAAGCGATACGGCACTTCGTCTTGATATGGAAAATGAGCCGGATGATGACCATATTACCAATATGCAAGCACTTGCTGAAAACGTTCTACAAAAAGTCCGTGATCACTTTGGTAAAGGCGTAAAAGTGAACTCAGGTTTCCGTCACCCTGATGTTAATGCAAAAGTCGGTGGCTCAAAGACATCAGACCATTGTAAGGGTATGGCAGCAGACATTGAGATTCCTGGTATTGCTAATGCAGACCTGGCACAATGGATTGTTGATAACTGTGAGTTCCGTCAAGTGATTCTAGAGTTCTATACACCTGGTATTCCTGACTCTGGATGGGTTCATGTATCATATAACCCAGATGATAACAAGAAACAAGTTCTAACTGCCATGAAAGAAAATGGCAAAACGGTTTATAAACCTGGCTTGATTGCTTAATTTATCATAAAACATTCATTATGGCAAAAACCATTATAGTAATTGCCATAATGAATGGATATATTTAATGAATAAGTCATTTTGCCCGATGGCATTTAAAGAAATCTACACTGATAATAGTGGCCAGTATAGATTATGTTGTCATGCAAAACAGAATAACGATTTAAAAAAATATAATTCATCAAATACTTTACCGTTTGAATTTTTTACATCAGAAGAAATGGAAAATATTCGAAATGATATGTTTGAGGGTAAACTTATTGATGATTGCGAAGTTTGTTATAACCTAGAAAAATTAACAGGTAAATCTCATAGAACATTAAAACAATTAGAAAAATACGGATATGATACTGAGTTAAAAAATATTGGATTAAAATTAAGAATTAATGGTTCATATTGCAACTTGGGTTGCTATATGTGTCATCCCTATAATTCTTCAACTCGTCGAAATGAATTAAAAACTGTATTTGGTCCAAATAATAAATGGCAGAAAGATAATTTTAAATTTAAAAGTTTAAATAAAATTGAATGGAAAGATGCCGTAGCTGATATATTAAAAAATATTAATTTAATCGACCGTCTGCATTTAACTGGTGGTGAACCATTATTATTGCCAAAGATGTGGGAATTAGTTGAGTTAATACCCGGTAAATATGCTAAAGATATTAATTTGACATTTGATACTAATTTAACAAAATTAAATTATAAATCATATGATATTAATTTTTTAATTAATAAATTTAAATCAGTAAGTTTTTCTGTATCATGTGATCATTATGGCCAAAAACTTGCCTGGATGAGATATCCAATTAATGTAAGCGAATTTGAAGAAAATTTAGTAAAATCAAAACACATCATTAGTCAATTGGCCTGTACGGTATCATTATTAAATATTAATGATTTAAATGAAATTGAAAGTTATTATAAAAATAAATTCAATTTAAAAATGAATTTTGACTGTATTGTTAGTTGGCCAAAAGAATTATCAATAAGAAATTTGCCTGAAGATAAAAAGAATGAATATATTGAAAAATATTCACATCTATCTTTTGTTGTCGGTGAATTAAAAAAATCTCCTTATAAAGGAGATATGTTAAAAGAAGCAGAAGATTATTTAGATAAATTATCCACCCATCGCAATTTTAATTGGAGAGATTTGTGGAAATAAAAAGGACCTTTCGGTCCTTTTTTTAATTTGCCAGAGGATTATCTAATGCTGATTGTAGCTTTTTATTTAATCTATCTTCAACATCTTTAATCTTTTGATCCGTAGTATCTCTTAATTGAGATGCTTTGGTATCATATTGATTCTGTAGCGCGTCACGTTTATTATCAAAACGCTCTTCAGCATTCTGAACAATCTGCCGAGTGGCCTGTTCATTCTCTCTCAAGAGTTTCTCAACACGCCGTACATTAGTATCTAGAGTTGCAATTTGATCACGAAGATCATCTTTGATTGCCCTAGAATAATCTACAGCTTTCTCTACTTCTTTTTGAGCCGCATTAAGTTTTTGTTCAATTAACTGGTTGCGGTTTTCAATTTCCGTAGTGTCAATGTTTTGGATAATCTCTTTCATATCCATATAGTCTTTATAGATCTCAAAGCCACCCCAAGCAGCACCACCCAAAGTAGACAGTGCAGTTAGTAGGGCGAACATCTTACCGCCAGTGAACTTGACTCCACCAAACTCTACTTCTGTTGACATTTAAACTCCTTATAATACCTGTGTTATGCCATAAACTGCCGATACCAACATACTCTTTAATTCAAGAACAGCAGCGTCTTCAACGAGTTCATCCGTATTAGCAATGTCTTGCAGTAATTCTTTAAACTCTTCGGCTGTGATCTCTCCACGGTCATAAGCCAACTTAGTATCATTAATGATACATGCTTTCTCTTCAAACCATGCGTTACCACAACTCATTAACTTTGCTAATTCATCCATTAGAATCTCCCCAGAACAGACTTAGCTAATGCCTCGCCTTGTTTGTCCAATATACGTTGCTTGAGTTTACAGTATGCAGGTGACAATTCTTTCTTTTCTGCAAAAGGTTTAACTGTCTCATTCATCTTTTCTGCAATCTCAAGAACATCTTTAGTTCCCTTTGCTTGACTGTATAGAACAAACCACGACATATCATCAGCAAGGTTAATTACTTGATAACGATAGTCCCCATCGCAGTTGATTGATTTAGCACTCTGCCAAATATCAACTGCACGATGGGATTGGTTGTCATCCCAGAAGCTAGGAATCATTGCGCAGCCACTCAAGGCTACTACACTTAGTGCAACCAATAACTTCTTCATGGCTTACTTCTTATCGCCGCCCATTTTACCTTTGATAGCATCAGCACCAAAGAAGGCAGAAACCAAAACAGCAATAGATGCAAAGTATGTTGGAGCAATATCAGCAATCAACTTAGCCGCAGTATCCAAACCCAATAAAGATGTTAGTGCAATACCGACTGGGTAGACGAGTAGGCCAGCCAATGAAAACCATGCCATCTTACGAATAGCATCTCGCTGTGCATCTGCATCTTCAAGTTCTTTGCGCTTAAACTCAATATACATTTCTCGTTCTACATCATCAATAATACCATCACCATTGAGATCTAGGGGTTTTCCGGTTTCATCTGTCATATCATTCTCCTTTTAGTTTTACTTTACCTTCAGCGATCAACCGAGCACGATTGACCATGTGTTGAGCTTGAACATCTTCTTTAGACCCTCCGAAGTAAGGAACACAATGTCCTTCTTCAATCATAATTTCAGTTACCATTCTTCCGTCTGGCGCAACAAAGTCTCCTAGGATGCGACCGAATTTACCCTTTGCATCTTCACCGCTCTTATCTACTTGGGTCTTCAGTATAGCTGTTTCACCAAGTAACTCTTTTAGTCTGTACTTTGCCGCCAGACCAAAAATCTTTTCTTCTTCGTCAGAAGTTCTTGATTCTGGTGTATCAATACCCATAATACGTACACGTTCATCGTGTAACCAAACACCAAAACCTAAATCAATATCCACGTCAACGGTATCACCATCAACCACTCTGTTTACTTTTGCTCTATATTCGTACATTGTATCTCCTATTTTACAACAGCAAGAGTAATTGATATCGCAGCAAAGACTAATGCCAATCCACCAACACCAATACTCCCATACATAAGAATATCAAGGATCATTTTACGTCTTTTAGCTTTTGCTAGATTACGTTCTCTTTCCTCTTCTTCTCTACTTCGTTTCATTTCTGCCTGAAACGCTAACCAGTCATCCCACATACCACCTCGGCCTTGGTATATCATCATTTCCTTCAATTCTTCTTCTTGAGCGGCTAGTTGTTCTGCGGCCATAAATGCAGATAAGTCACTCTTGTATCCATGTTGATGAGCTTTCTTTTGTATTTCAGTTTTTAAACCAAAATATTGAGCCATAGCTTCACCGGCTTCATAGATTTCTCTTCCATTAGCCAGTGTTTGTTTTATTACGTCGAATGCTGCATTGGCAGCTGCAAGTTCAGCGAGCATATTGTGAATCCACCATATCTTTGTAAAGACCACCACCCACTAGTCCTCTAAATGCCCTTGCATTGTCAACATTCTTTTGGTTCTTATAAATGTCCTTGGGTTTATAAAACGCAGCGTCAACTAATCCAATTTGATATAAATCAAATCCAATTGGTATTACTTGTAAAGCCGCAATTGAGACATCTCCTGCTATGTCATTATCCGTAACGTTTGAATTAACCGTACTCTCTGTTGTCTGATTGTTTTGTTCTTGCAGTACAACGGGTGCTGATTCAAAGAGATTGCCTGTTGGAGAATTTCCTGTTAAGCTAATACTTTGAGTAGCCGATTCTGTTTCAGTTCTATTAGCTAAAGAATACATCTCACTGGCACTTTGACTTGAGCTACCAATTGCAATGCTTGATTGTTGACTTTGTGCTGATTGAACCGCCAGTTGAGATTGACTAGATGCAACTGCAGATGATGCAACTGCTTCTGCCTGCTGTTGGGCCTCTGCAGTTGCCTGAGCTGCCTGCTCATTGGCTTGTTGAACTGCGGATGATTCGACCGAAGATATTCTTGATTGCTCGTTTCTTACAATGCTGAGTATTGCACCAACTGAAAGACCATTTCCTACATTCCTAGAAGAGCTTGGATTGGTTGCTGTGACTACTGGTGATTGAGATGTAGTAACTACAGGAGCGGCCGAAGTAGATATTACCTCAGCTGTTGGTGTAGAAGTTTCAACTGCAGTTATTGGTTCAGTAGATGTTGTCTCCACCGACTGAGGCATTAACGCGGCAAGAGCATCTAGATAACCTGAGCATGTTGGAGCATGTAATGGATTAGACGCGCATGGATCAACTGAGTAATTAACACTTAAAGTAACGTGCATAAACTCAGGTCCATAATAACCAGCCCAGAATCCATCATCCTTTCCTGTTATACTCAACCGAATAGAATCAGCACTGGTCAAACTGTATGGATTTTCATATGTCCTCGTACCACTTGGATTAATCCAATCATCAATTCTATAACCATAATTGTATACGTCAGATTCAAGTACCTTGCCTGAAGAGCTTAATAGGTCAACCGTAAAGTATGCGATAGAGTCATAA
>Ga0181552_10001240_pt1 | contig 19419 bp, 14 predicted proteins | sample 011ome_18_FD_130583 | JGI IMG/M metagenome (GOLD analysis project Ga0181552, IMG submission 130583) | Coastal salt marsh microbial communities from the Groves Creek Marsh, Skidaway Island, Georgia - 011501BT metaG (megahit assembly) | ecosystem: Environmental > Aquatic > Marine > Intertidal...
AAAAAGGGAGCACATAATTGGAAATCCGTTGAGTCCTTATGCTGTAACAAAATATGTTAACGAATTATATGCAAGTGTTTTTTTTACCTCCTATAATTTTAATTCTATTGGTCTTAGATACTTCAATGTTTTTGGGAAAAGACAAACAGCCAAAAGTACATATGCTGCTGTGATACCCAAATGGATTGATGCAATTATTCAAAATAATGAAATCTTTATTAACGGTGATGGCAAGACTAGTAGAGATTTTTGTTACATAGAAAATGCAATCCAAGCAAATATATTAGCGGCAACTACACGAAATCAAGATTCCCTCAATAATATATATAATGTTGCAGTGGGAGATAGAACATCTCTTAATGAGCTATATAAAATTCTTCAAGAGTCAATTTCTAAATATAAAAAAACTCCCCATGATAAATTGAAATATCGAGATTTCAGAAAGGGTGATGTCAGACATTCACAAGCTGATATAACTAAGGCAAGAAATTTACTTGGCTATAATCCGGTTTTTAAAGTTAGAGATGGCCTTGCAAAAACGGTTAGATGGCACATAGAAAAACATTTATCATAAATGTGTGGCATAACTGGTTTCTTTAAAGCTGATTTGATGAGTCTTCAAGAAGCTGAAGATGTAATTAAATCTATGGCTGACTCTTTAATTCATAGAGGTCCTGATGCATCAAATACTTTTGTAGATTCAAGAGGTGCGCTGTTTATGGGACATAGAAGATTGTCCATATTAGATACCTCCAAAGGTGGCTTGCAGCCAATGAAATCTAAATCTGGTAATTTGGTCATAGCTTTCAATGGTGAAATTTATAATCATAATGAATTGAGAGCTGAATTAGAAACACTGAGCAGCTCAATAAAATGGGACAGCACTTCAGATACAGAAACACTGCTTGCAGCTTTTGAGGAATGGGGTGTTGCAGATACTCTCCCTAAATTAAGGGGAATGTTTGCAATAGCATTATGGGATGAAGCTGCGCAAGATTTTTATCTCATAAGAGACAGATTTGGAGAAAAACCCTTATATTACGGTTGGATTGCAGGTGAGGATGAATCCGTATTTAGCTTTGCTTCTGAGCTTAAAGCTTTAAGAAGATATCCAAATTTCTCTAATCAGGTATCTAGGAAAGCTTTAGTTCAATATTTTAGCCACATGTACGTTCCATGCCCATTGAGCATATATTCTGATATTTATAAACTTGAACCAGGATGCATTCTAAAAATTTCAACATCACCACCTAAAGATAATGTAAATATGAGCCCACACTCAATTTCAAATATACCCTTAACTTATGAAAGTTTATCTTTGTCTAGGTGGTATGATTTTAAAGAAGTTGTAAATAATGCATCTCAAAATTTATTTACTGATCTTGATGAGGCTTCCTCAGCACTTGAAAGTGAATTACAAAAAGTTATAGAAATGCAAAGTATCTCGGATGTCCCCCTAGGAGCATTTCTATCTGGAGGAGTTGATTCTTCTACAATTGTTGCATTAATGCAGAAGCATAATAATCAACCTGTAAAAACTTTTACTATTGGATTCGAAGACCCAGATTTTGATGAATCTCCATTTGCCAATGAGGTCGCCAAGTTCCTTCAAACAGACCACTCTGAGCTACTAGTCACAGCAGAGGATGCTCAATCTATGATTCCAAATATACCCCTATTATATGATGAACCGTTTGCAGATTACTCCCAAATACCAACATATTTTGTTTGTAAATCTGCAAAGCAATCAGTTACTGTGTCGTTGTCTGGCGATGCTGGTGACGAATTATTTGGAGGATATAACAGATATTTAATGGCTCCAGTATTATGGAAAAGATTATCTTATATTCCTCAGTTATTTAGAAAAATTTTTGGAAGGCTTTTGCTATTCTTACCAATACATTTTTATGATTATTTATTTAGATCTTATTGTAAAATTTTTGGAAAAGAGCCATCTTTTGTAATGTTTGGAGATAAAGTTCATAAATTTGCTAAAAGGCTAGGCGAAGTAAATTCAGAGGATAGTTTATTTTTACACCTAGTCTCTGAGCCATCGGCCGAGAAGTTAGTTATTTTTACAAAAGATGATTCCAATATAGATCCATCAATGCCTTCTGAAAAAATCCCAGCTTTTTTGCAGGATCCTCTTCCAAGTCACGGAACAACAGATTTTGCATCTAGAATGATGTACAAAGATACGCTCAATTACTTAACTGATGACATTTTATGCAAAGTGGATAGAGCGGCCATGGGAGTAAGTCTTGAGACCAGAGTCCCTTTCTTGGACCATAAAATTGTAGAGTTAGCATGGAGAATTCCACCTAGCTTAAAAATTAGAGGCACAGAAGGAAAATTTATTTTAAGAAATATTTTATATAAATATGTACCAAAAATTTTAATTGAACGACCAAAAGCAGGTTTTAGCATTCCATTAGGCGAATGGTTAAAAGGCCCTTTGCGGGATTGGGCAAATATACTTCTTGATAAATCAAGGATAGAAGAAGAGGGGTATCTTGATTCCCAGCATGTTGAAACTATATGGGCACAACATCTTAATGGCGAAAGGGATTGGACTTTTAAGTTGTGGAGTATTTTAATGTTTCAAGCGTGGCTTGATTCTATAAAATAAGTTCTGCTAGGTGTTGATCTAAACGTCAACCAAACTATACTAGTAGTCAATCAAGTAATCTAATATCATAAATTTATGTCCTTCCTCAAAAAAATAGATATAAAAAATAACACATTATTAGTTAAAGAATTTTTCTTTCAAAATGTTTGGACTAATATTTCTCTTTATTTAATTGGTGCTTCATTAGTATTTAGTCTAATACTGGTTCAATTTTCTTTGCCCCAATTCAATGTTTCTGCAACATTAAGAGAGGCACAAACAGAAACTTCTTCAAATAATTCTAATTTAGGCGTTGGGACTAATCTAATTCAATTTACAAATTCAAAAAGCAATGTTTTTAATGAGTTTGTTTCAAACATGCAATCATATGTTATCGCTCAAAGGATGTGGGATAAGGGCTGGGCAACTGAAATATATGCTGGAGGCGATGAAACGATTGATTTTAATAAGATCAAAAGAACACATACCATTGGTGATAGATTAAGTGCACTGCTTCTTGGGTATGAATTGTATGATTATTATTCTCCAAATGATCTTCAGGATTTTATTAAAGCCAATGTATCAGTTTCCAAGGAAATTAAAGGTACGAATATTACTGTTTCCATGTTGTCTGATGATCAGAAGTTTGCTCTTAAATTTCTAAACGAAATAATTATAGATACAGATAAGTATGCTAAGGAATATTTAATTTTAAAGTCGAATGCAATTATTGATGAGACATATAAGCAATTAGCCATTTCAAAGAACTCTGCTATTTCAGCGTCTTTAGCAGCTACCATTAACTCAGAGTACTTAAAGATAGCAACTCTTCAAAATGATCTTCCATATCATATTTATTTTATAGATCCTCCTCACTCTTCTGAGTATCCCGTCACACCAAAAGTATCAGCAATTTTTATTTCTAATATTATTATCTTTATTTTTATTTCTACACTATATAGTTTTGTTAAATCAAATAAAGAAGATTTATGGTAAATGAGTATTTTGAACTCATAAATTATGGAGGAAGTTTTTACTACTATTTATTTGAGTTAGCTAATTTTTCAGTATTAGCGCTTCTCGCCATGATTGTATATCAGTGTGGATACATAAATATTAACTCTCTAATCGTCTGGGTGGGTATATTTCTTTTGCCAATTTTTTTAAATTATTTTTTATTTTCTCCATATTTATTTCCTGATCAATTCCAATATGCTGCTGAAGTTGCATCTCAAAAATCAAAAGGAATCTCAATCCCAAATATTGCAGCGCAAAATGATAACTCATTAGAGGACATTGGTCTTATTTCTGGCATATCAGCAATTAATCCAATAACTTTAACGACCAAGATTCTTGGTTTTGCTCCAATACCAAACTTTATGACAGTTACTTCACTTGCATTTGCAAATAAGTTTTTTTTATTTCTAACATTTCTTTGGCTGAAGAAGCACTTTGAAAATGAAAATGCCCTTTTGATGTATTTTCTTATTCCCAGCCTCCTTTTATATTCATCTTTATCTCTAAGAGATAGTTTGGTGATAATTCTTTCTCTATTATTTTTCATTTATGCTTTTAAAGATAGATATTTGATTTCTTTAATTATCTTGTACCCCTTATTTTTTTTGAAAATTCAAATGTTTGCATTTTTCAGTCTTTATTATTTAGGGCGTTTTTTATTTCGAGCTAATAAGAGTCTTGCCTCTTTAGGTTTATTTGCTTTTACAATTTTGAGTCTTTCTTTATTTTTTGATGATTTAATACTTGCTTTAATTAATGGTTATCGCTATGGTTTTGCAGCTGAGGATCTTGATCTCGGAAATGGACTTTATGGTTATGCAGCTTGGAGCATGTATGGTCAAGAAATGATGGATTCTTTAACTTTGAACTCTATTCCAGAAGCGATTTTGACAGCATTAGTCGGATTACCTAACCTTTTGTTGATGCCACTTCCATGGAATTGGAGTAATATTTTTTATCCAGTTCAGGCATTAGAAAGTGTTTTTTTAATTTTTTTATACATCTGGATAATGGTCAAATATCAATTATTTAATAATAAAGAATTTATTTTTTTAACATTTATCCTGGTGGCGAGTCTTTTGGTTTATTCCCTTCTTGCATTCAATGAGGGAACATTTGTTCGTTATAGATTTACGTTATTCTATCCGTTCCTTATAGGAATATATTTTATTGGGACTAATTCAAAGTTATTGAAAGATAGAGAATAGATTACTATACATTATTGCTCTCATATAGAAGACCCCTAAGATAATCACCATATCTGTTGTTCGGGGCATCGATGGCAAGCTTTTTAAATTCTTCTAAAGAAATGAACCCTTTTTCAAAAGCTATTTCTTCTAAACAAGCGATCTGTATAAGTTGACGATTTTGGATTGTTTGAACAAAATGTGCTGCTTCCAATAATGAATCTGGAGTTCCTGCATCTAGCCAAGCCGTTCCTGCATCAAGCAGAATAACTTCTAAGTTATTATTCTTTAGATATAAGTTATTTAAATCGGTTATTTCTAATTCCCCTCTAGCTGATGGAGAGAGTGACTTTGATAGTTCACAAACGTTAGAATCATAGACATATAATCCAGTTACAGCATAATTTGATTTTGGATTTATAGGTTTTTCTTCGATAGAGATTACAGAGAAGTTTAAATCAAATTCTACTACACCATAACGCTGAGGATCTGGAACTTTGTATGCAAATATCTTAGCTCCATCACAATCCTGAGATGCATGTTTAGCTAAATAATGAGTAATCTGATTACCATAGAAGATATTATCTCCAAGAATTAAGGTCACATCATCACCATCAATAAACTGCTCTCCAAGAATAAATGCTTCAGCGATACCATTTGGTTTATCTTGAACTTCATATGACAAATTAATTCCAAAGGATTTGCCATCACTAAAAAGCTTTTTAAGTAATTTAATGTTTTCTGAAGTGGAAATAATTAAAATTTCATTTATTCCAGCCGATAATAGATTTGAAAGAGGATAATAAATTAGTGGTTTATCATAAATTGGTAGAAGTTGTTTTGAAACACTTATCGTAGAAGGATGAAGTCTTGTTCCCATTCCGCCAGCAAGAATAATACCTTTCATAATCTTATGCTTATTTTGTTTGATTTATTTTACTTCTTACCCATTGAGTATTCTTTAGATACCATTCAATAGTTTCTTCAATGCCTTGCTTTAAGTTGTATGAAGGCTTGAAATTGAGAGTACTTGAGATATATTCCGAATTAATTGCATATCGAAGATCATGACCGAGTCTATCATCAACGAATTGTACTTGCTCAAAATATGGATTATTTTTCGGAACTTTTTTGTCTAGATAATTGCAAATTAACTTAGTAAGTTCAATATTAGATATTTCTTGATTAGCACCGATATTAAATCTAGAAAAGCTTTCATCATAGTTACTGGATTTTAGCAAAGCATCAACATGGTCATCTACATGAAGCCAATCTCGAATATTCTCTCCGTTTCCATAAATTGGAATAGTATTGCCATCCAGCGCATTAAAAATAATTTTGGGGATTAGTTTTTCAGGATTCTGCCAGGGTCCATAATTATTTGAACAGTTTGTAATTACCGTTTTCAAACCATAAGTTTTATGCCACGCTCTAACTAGCATGTCAGAGCTTGCTTTTGATGCTGAATATGGAGAATTTGGTTTATATGGCGACGCTTCATTAAAAGGCTCATCTTCAAAACCCAAGCTGCCAAAGACCTCATCAGTTGAAATGTGTAAAAACGTGAAATCTTTGGGCAAATCACTTCCTAACTGTTTAATAGATTGCAAAAGATTAAATGTACCTATTATATTTGTATTTATGAATGCAGTAGGATCAGAAATAGACCTATCGACATGACTTTCAGCTGCGAGATGAAAAATTTTATTTGGCTTGAATTCTTTAATTTCATTATTTACTAATTTAAAGTCTGAAATATCAATTTCTTTGAATATGTAATGTTTAGAATTTTCTCTGCCTTCAAGAGCTTCTGGCATAGAAGCATAGGTGCAATTATCTATATTGAGTATAGTGCTTTCAGAAGTATCTAGTATTTTTCTTACTAGAGCAGATCCAATAAAACCTAAGCCACCTGTAATCATGATTCTCATTAAAAGATTTCTCCAACTGAGCTCCAAGATTGACCAGCAGCATCTTTAGATGAAAAAGTAATTTCATCTCTTTTGCACGGAAGGGTAATACCAATATCTTTATCAAATATTGATACTGAAACATCACTTGACGCATTGTAATAGTTAGAAATCTTGTATGTAATTTCGCAATCATCCTCAAGAGTTAAAAAGCCATGGGCAAAACCACAGGGAATGAAAACTTGTTTAAAATTCAAAGCACTCAGCTCAATGGCAACATGTTGTAAATATGTTGGCGAATCAGATCGTAAATCAACAGCAAGATCTAATATTGACCCTTTTAGAACCCGAACAAGTTTTGCTTGTTCAAAAGGAGGCTTTTGAAAGTGAAGGCCTCTAAAAGTATATTTATTTTGTGAAAATGAATGATTCTCTTGAACAAACTCATCTTTTATTCCGAGTTCCTCAAAGCAATTTTTTTTATATGTTTCCGACATAAATCCACGATCATCCCCATGCTTTTGAGGAATAAGCTCACAAACTGAATTATTTAAATACCAAGTATGCTTGAAATTCATTTAAGGTAATCGGAATATGATTTTTTAAGATACTCTGACAAACAAACTTCCCAATTTCTCATATGATCTAAATTTCGAAGTTGTAATTTTTTATTTAGCAGTCTTTCTGATGGTGGTCGAGGAGCAAAATATTCTTTCTTAAAAAAATCAGAACTAACTTTATTTAGTTTTATTTTATTTTCCAAATCTAAAATAGAAATAATTTTTTCTGCCACTTGATATCTTCCAGTAACTCCCTCGCAAACAAGGTTATACAAACCCCAAAGTTTATTTTCAATTATCATTTTTGCATTATTAGCAAAATCATAAGTGTATGTTGGAGTGCCAAGTTTATCGTCAACAACATTTATAGATCTAGCCCCATCTTTTATTTGCTTTAAAATTTTTGAAACAAATTTTTTGTCTTTTGTTGGGCCACCACCCATCATCCAACCAGCCCTAAGAACAACCGGATATTTTGATTGTTCCATAACAAATTTTTCGCCAGCATATTTGCTCCTTGCATAATGGCAAATTGGATTAGGCTGATCCCAGTCATCATATATATCTTTTGACCCATCAAAAATTCCTGCTGTAGAGATATATAAAATCGGAATATTTAATTCATTTGCTATATAAACTGCATTTTCAACAGAGGTTGTGTTGGTAAGGTACGTATCATCAATATTTTTTTCGCAATATTCTAAATCGGTATATGCTCCAATATGAAATAAGAAATCAGGCTGAAAGTTATTTACAGCATCTTTGTAAGCAGAAAAGTCTCTGAAATCTAAAAATTCTAACCATTCTTCATTTACATCTTTATCTGTGCACTTTAAGTGATATGAATCTTTGAAAGTATGAAAAAAGGCATCACCCAACATTCCTCCGCAGCCACTCATAAATATTTTTTTCATTTATTCTCCAATCACTGATAAGTACTTTTTAAAAATCATTTCTTGAGAGAAACATTGTATAAATTTCTCTCTTGCATTTTCTCCAATCAACTTTCTTTTTTGTACATCATCCAAAAGCTGACTTAAGCAATCTATCCACTCATCATCATAAATTAGGATTCCATCCTTACCATGCTCAATGAAATTTAAGACATTTCCAACTGCAGTACATACTGGCACTATGCCAATGGCCATGTATTGTAAAGCTTTTAGACCACTCTTGCCAGACACCCAATCATTTTTTGGAAGTGGGTATAGACCTATATCAATATTATGCAATTGTTTAATTTCATCTTGTTGATTCCATTGCACAACTTCAAGATCTATATTTGTATTTTGCATTTTAAAGTTACCAATAATAAGCAATTTAAAATTTTTAATTTTGGCTAGCTTTTCAAGTTTTGGTATCACCAAATCCAAATATTCTCTTGATGAAAATGTTCCAGTCCAACCAATCACAGTTTTTTTTGATTCAGGATTAATCAAACTCTTTGGTTTAAAGCGACTGCTTTCTAAGGTAGGGGGAATAAAAATTGCATTTTTTTTCTGAGAGATAGCATTGCATTTTTTTGCCAGATCCGGTGAGCTAGCAATAATATGATCAGCGTTTGAAATTAGATATTTAGCTTTATTTTTTGATTTTAAAATTGAAGCAAGCCAATTTATACTTCCTGATTCATTGATCAGAATATCATCTTCAATATCAAAAATTACTTTCTGAGACAGTGAGATATATATTTTTTCAAGTATTGGAGGACCAAATGGAAAAACATTCATAAAAATATACACACAATCATATTTTTTTAACGAAAGAGCTAAAAAAACACGCCTAAATAATCCGCAAAACGTCCAAAATATTTTTTGAATAGTATGGCCTCTTTTTGAAACAATATTCCATAGTTTTAAATTCATAAATGAATGAACATGAACCTCATATCCATGTTCTTTGAGAGCAGCAAAATGAGGTTCAAATTTTAATCTTTGTCCAGCTGCAACTTCTAGAGGATATGGACAAATAAATAATATTTTTTTCATCTTTAGGTTAGCTCTTTGTATAAAAACTCATAATTTTTGACTCCCTTATCAAGCGAAAAATATTCATTGGCTGCATTTAAGCATCTTTCTGGAGTTTGAGGATCTTCAATTAAACTTAGTAATTTTTTAAGACTTGTTTCATCAAATTCATCATTAAAATTATGTGTCAAACCAATTCTATTGCTTTTTATTAAGTTATTAATATCTGCATTAAATGAGTTACAAATTATAGGTATCCCGCATGAAAGAGATTCAGCAATTTTTGTTGGCATAGAGGCGCTGACAGAAAAATTTTCTTTTAAATAAAAAGCCAAGAAATCAAATGAAGATAGTTCTTGAGGCAAGTTCTTTCTTTCTACAAACCTAATATCAATATTAACTCCTATCAAACTTTTCAAATCCATTAACTTCATAACATCGTTTTGACTTTGTTTAGTAAAAATTTTTAAATTAATTTGATATTTATAGTTATCATTTACTTGAGATACAAAAGAGCAAAATTTCTGAAAATCATATGCTGTATCAACTGAACCTAAGTAACCAATTGTTAATGATTGAGAGTTATTGGAAGTCTCTAACCTTTTGAATTCATTCGAGTCAACGCATGTCGGTATTACTTTGATTGATGATTTAGACTTTTTAAAGTTCAATGCAATAAGTTCTTTTGATGACTCTGTTAAAGTTACTACATATGACGCTTTGTTAATTAAATACTTTTCTAATTTTTTAAAGAATTTATATTTTAATGATTTTTTCTTCCAATTATGCCGATCATGTTTCTCATCCGCCCAAAATCCTCTTATATCAAAGATAAGTTTATATTTAAAAATTAATGATAATACAGGTAAAAAAATTCCTGGGACATAACTCCTTATATGAACCAGTACAATATTTTTTTTCATAAGAATATAAAATGGTACAAATAAAAGATTTAAGATATTTACAGTTTGCCCTAGTCCAAAATATCCATTTCTATACTTAAGTCTATACCATTTAATGCTTTTATCTGAGCATTTCTTTGTAGCATCATCCACCAACTTAGTATTATTTAAGTCATTAATTTTCTCGAATGAAATAAGGTTAATTTCATAATTATTTGATAGTTTTTCTAAATATTTTAAAACTTGTGAATGTCCAAGGGGCTCCATGATTCCATCCAAAGAAATATATAAAACTTGCGGGAGATTGTTATTGTTCATATATTCAGTATTTAATTTGAAATTAAAAAATGTTTCATCAAAGCCTTGAACCAAGAAATATTGGCATTGAGTTCTTTAAATTTTTTGTATTATTTTTTGAGATATTATGGAACTTAAATTCATATTTTATGTCTAATATTGTTGAATGTTAAGTGTATAATAAACTCTAAAGAACTAACTAATCCTTGAAATATGAAGAAAATTTTATCGTCTATCCTGATTCTTGCTTTTTTTATCCCGAATATTGCATATCTCCAGGAAGATGAAAAGCTTGTTCAGATACTTGAAAGTTTAAATGAAGAAAAAGCAGGTGGGCTAAATTCATCTGAAATTTCTGCTCCTGAGCAATCAGGTTACCAATCATTTGTGCAAAATGAATTGCAGAATATTTTCTCTCAAATAGATGCTTTATCACAACGTGAGAAGGACGATATTACCTTCGCGGAGATCAATAAAAAAAGAATAGAGCTTGCGACATCACTTTGCACAAGAGATCAAAGAGCCTGTTTTTTGGTTGATGAATACAGGTCTTATGAATCTCAGCAAGACTTCCCAACCTCCGTTGAGGAGTTGAAGCTTTTTGGTCAAGATATTTTTTCGGGTTATTCAAATGACTTTAATTTTTATGATAGCTTGCCTCTTGGAGATGATTACGTCATTAAAATAGGCGATCTAGTAAAAGTTTCTTTGTACGGTGGATTCCAATTTGACAAAGAGTTGATTGTTGATTTGACTGGCTCAATTGCAGTAGAGGGTGTTGGAGAATTTCAGATAGCAGGACTAAATTTCAAAGACGCTTCAAATAAAATTAAAGATGGAATTTCCAGCAAGTTTGTTGGAACAGAGGCCATTATCTCGCTTACCAAAATAAGATCCAAGCAAGTGTTTATTCTTGGCAATGTAAGAACTCCTGGTACTTATGCATTGAACGCCTTTGGAACTGCCTTGAATGGTCTAATATCATCTGGTGGAGTTAAAGATAATAGTTCTCTTAGATCGATTCAAATTATTAGAAATAACAATGTAATTAAAAAACTCGATTTATATGACCTTCTTATGAACGGGGATGTTTCTTCTTCAGATTTTGTCTTAAGCGATGGAGATTCTGTCTTAGTTAGTGGACTCCAATCAAGCGCTTCAATCATTGGAGAAGTTATTAGACCTGGTATTTATGAAATTGTTGAGAACCAAACTTTGGGTGATCTTATTCAATATGCTCTTGGCACAACGCCATTTGCTGATAAATCAAATATTTCTATTAAGCGCCTTCTTTCCTCAGGAGAGACAACCATCATTAATCCGATAGATATTAATAAGTTCTCTCTCAGAAATGGAGATAGAGTTACAGTTCATTCTGCTGAAGGACAAAAAATTAATTCGATATCATTGATCGGTGCTATTAGAAATGCTGGTGAATACTCTACTGATGGAAAAAATACTCTTGGAAAAATGATTAATATTGAGAGCGATCTTCTTGATAATACATATACTGGATTTGCTGTTGTAAAGAGATTAAATTTTTCATCCAAATCTTATAGATTGCTTACATTTAATCTTAGCAATCAATCAGATCTAGATGAGTTTAACTTATATTCTGGGGATGAAATTTATATCTTTTCTAAGGATGATATTGAATACTCCCAGTCTAGGGAAGTATACAATTACCTTAGCAAAAAATCTTTCGATTTAGTGAAATCTCAGAATGCTGATTCAATGCTGTCTGACATTATTGATTCAAACAAAGATTTATCCGCATTATCAGATAATAATACAAATAAATTCACAGTAAATTCGTGTTTGTCATCTCTAGACGTTCTGAAAACTCAACCTATTTCTAATTTGATAGATGCCAAGCTTGAGCTTTTTCCATCTTCAAAAAAAGTTAAATGCACACCTCTTTTTAAACAATATAATGATTTATTGCCGATTTTGATAATAAATTCTGTTCCAGTAACAGGCAATGTCAGGTTTCCAGGGCTTTACCCAACCTCAAGGGATTTGAATGCATTAGATTTATTTAACCTTGCTGGAGGTTTTTTGCTAAGTAAATTGAATACAGAGCCAAGTTTTGAGGTTGGCATTAGAGCAAGGGGCTTTAGATCATTTAAGTTCCAAGATCTTGCAAATCTAACAAATATCACCATGTTAAATCTAAAATTAGATTCAACTTCTACGTCTACAGGCTATGTTCATTTAACAGGGCAATTCAAAAATCCTGGCATTTATCCTATTTCTGCAAACACTTCTCTAAGTGAGCTATATGATAGGTCTGGTGGGTTGACTGAAGATGCATATCCTCTTGGCGGAATATTTACTAGAATGAGCATCAAAAAATTAGAATCTGAGGCATTCAAAAGATCAAAAGCTGAACTATCACAAATCCTAGCCTCAGCTGTAGCAAGCGGCTACGTGGAACAAAATTCTACAGACTTAGTTGGCCTTATTTCTCTAATGAGCTCGCTAGATAATGCAAACCCTATTGGGCGATTGGTGACTGAATTAAATCCAATTAAGATAAGGAATAGTATTGAAGACAATATAATACTTGAAGATGGCGATATGATTTTTATTCCCAAAGTTCAAACAACTGTAACTATAGTAGGTCAAGTACTCAATCCCGTCACAGTGCCTCATAATGTAGGAGCATCTTTTAATGATTATCTCAAATTAGCAGGCGGTCTAAAAAAAGAAGCTGATAAAGGTAAAGTATATGCAATTTTACCAAATGGCGAAGCTCTAAGAAGAAAGCGAGGAATTTCTCTACCAGTTCTGCCATATCTCCCCTTTGAAAGGACTGATATTTTACCTGGAAGTACCATTGTTGTTCCAAGAAAAGCTAGACCACTTGATTCTCTTGCTCTTGTTGAGACTTTGACACCAATTCTAGCTAATTTATCTGTAACGGCTGCATCTATCGCTGCAATTTCTGATAATTAGTTGTAATCAATGAGGCTTTATTTAATCCTCGTAATTTTTTTGTCTATTTTTTGCGAAAAATCCTTTGCTCAAGTAGCTGACTACATATATCCTCACCATGATCAGCCATCTTATTCAAATTATGGAACCATAGGCCTTATTCAAATGCCTTCCGCGAGATTGCACAAAGGTGGAACAATTGGCTTTACATGGTCTCATTCCGAACCTTATCTCAGAGGATCAGTTATGGGCAACCCTTTTGATTGGTTTGAGGCATCTTATCAATACACTGATGTAAATAATAAACTATACAGTGATTCGCGGGCATTTAGCGGCAGTCAATCCTACAAAGATAAGAGCTTTGATGCAAAGTTTAGAATTTTTAAAGAGCAAAAGTATATGCCTCAAGTTGCTGTTGGTTTTAGAGATTTTGGTGGCTCTTCATTATTTTCATCTGAGTTTATAGTTGCTTCAAAGATGATTAGTAATATTGATTTTACTCTTGGCCTAGGTTTTGGAACTATTTCAAATAAAACAATTACAAATCCATTTACTAAAATAGATTCTAGGTTTGGATCTCGAGAAAGAAACATTCAGGGAGATACTCAAGGTGGCGAAATTAATTATGGTACTTTTTTTGGAGGAGAAAAAGCAGGAATTTTTGGTGGAGTCGAAATCTTCTTACCAAAATTAAATGGTACAAGACTTAAGATTGAGTATGATTCAACTAATTATGGTGAAGATGGAGAGGGATACTTACCTGTAGCTCAAGATAAAAGGTTTAATTACTCTTTTGTATATCCTGTAACAAGAAATTTTCATGTCAAATTAGGATATATTAGAAATAATACTCTTAGTTTTGGATTTTCATTAAGCGGTAATTATTCAAAAAGATCAACCGGAATTACAAAAAAAGATTCTCCTCCAGTTATTGAGGATAGCAATATTTATAAAACTGTTGTAAATGCTGAAAAAGCAGAATACCTATACAAATCATCATTAAAACTCCTGGGTGATAATAAAATCTTTATGCAAACGGCTAATGTAGATAATAATCGTTATGAAATTACATATGCACAGTCAAAATATTTAAACAATGCTCAAGCTGTAGGTAGAATTACTAGAGTATTAGATCAAATATCACCGGATGTTATTGAAGAATTCTCACTAGTTGCTGTAAATGCTGACCAATCAATGTTTGGAGTTGATATCCCAAGGGCTGACTTCTTGCTTTACAAGGAGCAAAGAAAAACAGATGCTCTATTAGAAGCAGTTACTATATATAAACCTGACCCAAAGCAACATCTTGACCATGATTTTAGACCGCAAACTAAGCTTCCAACTATTATATGGAAACTATCTCCAGCTATTAGAAGTCAAATAGGGGGCCCGGATGGATTTTATTTTGGTGACTTATCTATTGCATTTCATAGTGAGACTTTGTTAAGGAAGAATTTTAATGTTTTAGCTGTTGCCTCTCTTGGGCTATATAATAATTTTGATAAATTGAAATTAGCATCCGATAGCATAATCCCTCACGTCAGAACAGATATTGTTCAATATTTAAAAAATAGTGATAAATATCATGTTACAAGATTGCAGGCTAATTACTTTATAAATCCCTATAAATCAATTTATGCAAAGTTCACTGCTGGAATTCTTGAGCCAATGTTTGCAGGCTATGGTGGCGAGGTTTTATATAAACCATTTGGACAAACTTTTGCCATAGGAGCAGAGCTTTGGGATGTCCGACAAAGGTCTTATAGACAGTTATTTGGATTCAGGGAATATAGCACTTTAACCGGACATCTAAATTTTTATTATAGAGAACCTAAAACGAGGGTTTTATTTCATCTAAAGGGAGGCCGGTATTTAGCAGAGGATTCTGGATTTACATTTAACTTCTCTAGAGAATTTAGAAGCGGCTTAAATATGGGAGTATATTTTTCATTAACGGATATAAGCAAAGCTGAGTTTGGAGAAGGGAGCTTTGATAAAGGTTTCTTTTTTAATATTCCTATACAAGTATTTTTTGATCAGTATTCAAGAGGCTCGAGTGGCTTTGGATTAAGACCATTAACAAGGGATGGAGCTCAATCACTAGTTCATGCTCAACCCTTATGGAGCACTACATATCAGGCAGATAGGGCGCAAATAGTTTATGGTTGGGATGGGTTTTATGATTAGATTAATATTAATACTAGTCTTTATATCTGGATGCGGCAATTTACCTATAGCATATCTTCAAAATTTTTCTTCTGTCAATGATGTAATTTTTGGTTTTCCTGAGTATGAGATAACCAATGAAATCTATGATAGTTATGAAAATAGTTTTATGAAAATCCGTTTCGGAAGAGGGCCTCATGCAATACTAATTTTGGCATATATTAATGATGATATTTATGAATGGGTTGGAGCTGATGACGTTACCATATATACATATAACGGACGAATAATTCGGACTACAGGTCTTCCACACAACATAGAAATAAAAAAATATAGAGAAAAAATACTTCCTATTGATAATCCTTCATTCGAAGTGATCAATTTGTATAATCCAGATCTTTTCTCAGGAATTCTAAAGCTCTCATTTAATGTTAAGCAAGCAAAAATCAATAAGTTAGAAGATCAAATATTTGTCAATAAGATTTACGAAAAGTTTAGTCTTCAATCAATAGGGTGGCAAGGCACCAACCTATATTTTCAAAATAAAGAAACGCAGCAGATAGAAGCTTTAGAGCAAAAAATTCACCCAAGGCTACCCAAGGTTAAAGTTGAATATTATTTTAAATATTAAAAAAAACCCATCATAAGATGGGTTTTTAAAAGATAGTGGCGATGATTATTCAGCTAGTCTTGTTCGAGTTTCTGTAACAACTTCGTCAACTGTGTATGTTTGATTAATCTCTTGAGTTTGAATAAAGTCTTGGACTAGATCCATTTCGTAAAATACATCTTGCACTGTATCTTGATTGATATCCTGAGCAATGTCTTGAGTGATGGTAAACCATCCATCCATATCTGGTCCGCTAACTACTTCAATGTTTGCATCATAAACAGTAACTCCATCATCAACACTGGTGCCTCCATTAGGAAGGTTATAATCATTGAATGCATCTATTGCATAAACAGGTTGTTCTATTTCAACGACCTGCATTATAGAGCCATCTGGTGTTCCTGGAATGTTTTCAGGACCTGCATCAGCATCATAGGCGCCTTGGAGGAATGTAAATTCTTGAGTGATCTCCTGTTCAAAGTTTGCAGTTTGGTTATCTAGCTCATCGACAAACAAGTAGTCTGATCCACTTGGGTCGATCTCAGATGTCTGCAAGAATCCATCACTATCAGCATCTGTACCGTAGGTTTTGGTTGCAGTATTAGTTACTGTATTAGTTGTTGTATTGGTATTAGTTGCAGTAGCTGTCGATGTACTAGTATTAGTAACATATCTAGTTAAAGTAGTAGTACTAGTGTTGGTAGTCGTATTCGTATTCGTATTCGTATTTGGTAAATAAACTCCAGTTATAGTATTTGTTGTTGTATTAGTTTGAGTGGTTGTATTCACATTAACTACTGTTGGCACCACAACATCAACTGTATATGTTTCAGTTGGTGCAGGTGTTGGTGCAGGTGTTGGTGCAGGTGTTGGTGCAGGTGTTGGTGCAGGTGTAGGAACTGGAGCAGCACTACCTCCATCTCCTGAATCAACTACAGCAGCAAGTGCAGCAGCTGCTGCAACTGCAGCGGCAATTGCTCCAGCACTTAGTGATCCAGAAGCCTTCTCTTTTGCGGTTTCACCAGCCGTTTTTGGAGAAGCATTCTCACCTTCGGTTGCATCAGCATCTTGTGAAAATACGTTTGGTGAAATGACACTCCCTAGAAAAGCTAGAACCATTGTCAAAGAATTTCTAATTGTTAATTTAAATTTAGCCATAATTTACTTCTCTCTTATTAAATTTGCTATTAAGTTATTATAACAGCGCATTACTAAAAACTAAAAACTTACAAAACCTTATTTCAGTAAGTATGTATTTTTACTGAATTTATCCCTTATGTCCACTTAAAAAGCAAAATTATTTCACTTTAAAAAAGTCATGAGCTTACGTCACAGGAGGTGCATATTAACAGGTTATTAATTATTTTCCATTAAAAGTATTGTTTTTTTTTAATACATATCTATTTAAGTTAAATATCTTTTTATTAGATTTTTAATATGTATGATTATCAATTATGATTTCGGGATGTAGCGCAGCCTGGTAGCGCACCTCGCTGGGGGTGAGGTGGTCGTCGGTTCAAATCCGGCCATCCCGACCATTTCAATTAGATTTATTAATTACTTCCTCAGCATACCAATTAATTTCTTCTATCATGCCCTCAAGCGTTCTTTTATCTGGCCCACCCTCATAAGTATTTCTAAAAGCAACTATTACTTCCGTTGCGCCAAGTTCTTCTAGTTGCTTTATTCCATCCGGTGAATAGGCCGCTTCTCCCATCACTTGGAACTGATAATTTGGATGATCTAAAGTACCGAATTCATTCCTATACTCATTTATCTTATCTATTAGATTTTTGGTTTCAACTAAACTTAATCCAGCACTTATCCATCCATCTCCAACTCTAGCAGCTCTTTTTAAAGCAAGTTTTGAATGGCCTCCAATTAAGATGGGAACAGGTTTTGTGGGAACAGGACAAAGCTTTAGTTCAGGAATATCATAAAACTCTCCTTTAAAAGCAAAGTATTCTCCGTTCATTAACCCCTTAAGTATTTCTATTTGCTCATCCATTCTTTTTCCTCTTTTTTCCCAACGTTCCCCTGTAGCAAGAAAGTCTTCGTACCATGGGCTAACTCCCACTCCAAAATGGAATCTATTGTTTGTCATAACGCCCAGTGTAGTGACGAATTTTGCAGTTGTTACGGCTTGTCTGGGAGCTAGCTTATAAACAGATGTTGAAAATTCTAATTTCTCTGTAACAGCTGCAATTGCTGGAATAATAGAGAATGGCTCCAAAAAGGGAACACCATCTAGGAATTCTCGGCTACCATCATCATTGTAAGGATAAGTGGAGTCACATTCTTTTGGGTAACATATACTATCTGGAAATGTGATTGCATCAAAACCTGCAGCTTCTGCTGCCTTGCCCAGCTCCAAGTAAAATGAGGGATCGCACATGGATGGATGATATGAAAAACGCATAATTATTTTCCTTATGGTGAAATTTAATAGAATACATATAATAACAACATAAAATTAATCTATATATAATGACAGCGTTGTCAAATTAAAAAAATACATTTTGAAAAATCAGCCACCATCAAATCCTCTCATCAATGATCCTGAGCTTAAAGAATGGTTAGATGCCTTAAAAAATATTATTGATGAGCAAGGCGTAGATAGAGCCTCATTAATTTTAGGAAAACTAGCATCAAAATTAACAGAGTCAGGAACTATTCCTAGCTATAATTTAACTACTCCATTCAGGAATACAATTCCAATCAACGAAGAAGCAAAAATGCCTGGAGATCTATTTATGGAGCGTAAGATAAGATCTCTCATAAGATGGAATGCTTTAGCCATGGTTTTAAGGGCAAACAAATCTTCAGATGATTTGGGTGGCCACATAGCTACATTTTCTTCTTCTGCGACGCTATATGATGTTGGGTTTAATTATTTTTTTCAAGGATCAAAAGATGGTCAAGAGGATTTGATATATTTTCAAGGACATTCATCACCAGGGATTTATGCTAGAAGTTTTCTGGAAGGGTATTTTTCAGAAGATGATTTGGATAATTTTAGGCGTGAGGTGAATAAACCTGGAATCTCCTCATATCCTCATCCATGGCTAATGCCCGATTACTGGCAATTTCCAACAGTCTCAATGGGTTTGGGGCCAATCATGGGAATTTATCAAGCTAATGTCATGAGATATTTATCTGCAAGAGGCTTAGCCCCGAGAAACAATAGAAAAGTTTGGGTTTTTTGCGGGGATGGTGAAATGGATGAACCTGAATCCAAAGGTGCAATTGGTTTAGCCG
>Ga0181552_10001273_pt1 | contig 19206 bp, 20 predicted proteins | sample 011ome_18_FD_130583 | JGI IMG/M metagenome (GOLD analysis project Ga0181552, IMG submission 130583) | Coastal salt marsh microbial communities from the Groves Creek Marsh, Skidaway Island, Georgia - 011501BT metaG (megahit assembly) | ecosystem: Environmental > Aquatic > Marine > Intertidal...
TCTTATAAAATTAAAAATATAAACCTTGCTTTAGATAGTATGGGAGTAAAAAACTTAATATCTGAATTTAATCAAAAGAAAATAATTTCAGAAAATAAAGAACTTGTTGATTATCTAAAATTAAATTATGAATCTCAAAATTATGCAATGAGGTCTTTTAAAAAATTAGTAATTCATTTATCAAAAGAGCTAAAAAATTTTAATATCACTATAAGACCACACCCAATGGAAAAAAAAAGTGATTGGTATGAATGCAAAAAAAAAAATGTTAGAATAGATGATGAAACAAATCTTTTGGAGCAAATAAATTCAAATAATACTATTATTCATTTTAATAGCACAGTTAGCATTCAATCAGTGTTGATGAAGAAAAAAACTATTTTATTTTTTGATTTAGATAAAAAGTTCAAAAAAGTAATAAATCCGATTTTAAAAGATATTTCTATTATTTCAAATTCATACAATTCATTAGTGAAGTTCATAAATGATAAAATTGAAAATAATAATTATAATAATTTAAATCGTTATGTAAAATTTACTAAATTTGAAAAAAATTTAAATGCATCAAAATTAATTATTGATGAATTAGAGAAAAGCAAGTCAACAGAGATAAAATCAGCAAACATAAAATCTAACTTTCCAAATGTTTTTCAATATTATATATCAATGTTTTTGTATGAATTAAAAAACTACATTGTCATCTACATATTAAGTTTTTTTCCTTTTTTAAAAAAATTTTCTCATGGAAAAATAATTCGTCAAAATAAAAAAAGTAGAGCAGATCTAATAAAAGAGAAGTGGCCAATTATAAAAAAAGAAATTTTAAAGAAAAAATTAGATGATTTGGTTGAAATGAAAAATGAAAAAAATTTAAATATAAAAGTTCAAAAATATTTTGAAAATACTTTTATAATTCATAAAGAATAATATAAGCTTTTAAAAGTTATAAAGATTTAACTAATTTTTCTATTTTTAATTCAAAATTTAGAAAATTGTTAATTTTATAAATATTAAGTTTTTTAAATTGCTCTTTATTCTCACTGTGTTCTTTAAGAATAAAAAAGGTGCTTGTTTTTTTTGCTGAAAACAAATCTTCTTCACTATCACCAATAAATATTCTTTTTTGTTTCCTTTTTTTTATTAAATTTATATGCTCAACTTTTTTTCTTGGTGACCCATATATTTTTTTAAAAAAGTGAAATATTCCTTTATTTTTTAAAATTTTAATTATTTCTTTTTCAGGTGTTCCTGTGCTTATAAAAAAATCATACTTTTTATAATTTTTTTTTAAAAAATTTAATAAATGATGATTTACTTTTAGTGAAATAATTTTATTAAAACAATAATCATTAAATTTTTTATTTAAATCTGTAATTTTTATTTTATTATCACTTAAAAATTTTTTTTTTATATATCTAAACTTTGCAAACCTGGATATACCAATATTTTTTAAGTGGTAATTTTTAGCCTTAGAACCAATAGAATTTCCAAATTTTTTAAAAGTAAAATAAAATCCGACTGTTTTTACTTTATGGCTATTAAGGATTACTCCATCAAAATCAAAAATAATTTGAGTTTTACTCATTAACTAATCTTTAATTATAGAATTTATTGCTTCCTGTTCCATTTGAGATCTTACTTCACTCGCATAACTACCAATGTGTGGTGTGAGTATAACATTATTAAGTTTTGTAAATTTTCCCTTGTATGGCTCATTATCGAAGACATCTAATGCAGCACCCTTTATTTTATTTTCTTTTAATAAATGAAATAGAAAATTATAATCAATTAGTTCAGACCTTGAGGTGTTTATTATAAAACTACTTTTTTTTAAATATTTTAAATTTTTTCTGTTTAATAAATAATTTTCTTTATTTGAATAATTTGAGTGTAAAGAAACTATATCAGCATTAATTAATAATTTTTTTAAATCTACTTTATTCTTAATTTTTTTAATATCATTAATTAGAATTTTAACACCAAATGCTTTTAATATTTTTGATACGTATTTTCCAATTTGGCCATAGCCAATAATTCCAACTTTTTTACCATGCAATATGGTTCCCATTTCTTTTTTCCATATATCTTTTTTTAAATTGTTATCATGTTGACAAATTCTTCGAAGTAAATTCAAAATAAGACCAACGGTTAATTCTCCAACTGCTTTTTCAAGTGAGGTGTTTGATTTAATTACTTTTATTTTCATTTCTTTTGCAAATTTTAAATTAATATTGTCTAACCCTTTTCCTAATCTAAAAATAAATTTAAGTTTTTTTAATTTTGAAAGAGTAGCTTGGTCATATTTTTCAGTACCAGCAATTATGTGTGAGCAATCTTTTGCATAATGAATTAGCTCTTGTGGTGTTAATTTTCTTTTCAGTTCATTTAGCTTAAAATTAATCTTATTTGTTTTTAATATTTTGAGTAATTTTTTATTACCTTTTGCAAAAGACGATGTTGCTATAAATAATTTTTTTTTAAACATTATATTTCATGTGCATATTACTTCTGTTAATTATTGTCTATAATTTTGTCAATTATTTAAATTTATTAATAATAAAAATTTTAAGTGTGATATTATATTTTTTGTATAGATAATTAGAAAATCATTTATGAAATTAATTGTTATAAATTCCCTTGGCCCTATGGGCAGCACACTGATATCAAGTTTAGTTGAACATTATGGTTATCTTAATTTTCCATTAAGAAAATTAGGTGTTCACGATTATTTGTCTAAAAAAAGAAAACTTGAAGACAATTATTTAAAAAATAAATTTATAAGTTTAATGAAAAGATATAATGAAGTTCAAAAGTTGGGTGGAGTTAGTGTCTTAGATAGAAAAAATAGACCTCTTATAAAAAAAATTGATTTAAATTTAGTAAATAAAGAAATAAATAATTTCCAAAAAAAAAATTTTGAAAGTTTAAAAGAAATGTATTTCGAAGCATTTTTTATATTTAATAAATCCTTAAAATATAAATTACCCATCAAACACCCTTTAGGTGCAATAGAGTTGACAAATGATATTTACAAATATCAAGATTGCGATCTTCAATATTTATATAAAAAAGAATTTAATGAAGTTTATTTCATAAATATAAGAAGAGATTTTTTGAGTTGGCTTAATTCGTTTGTATCTCAATATTATTCTTATCCAGGTTTAAATTTAAGGTCAGTTTTTTTTAAATTAAGTAATGTTAAAAAAAACTTTAATAGTTATGAAAATTCTTTAAATAAATTTAAAAATAGTCTCAATATTTATTTTGACGAAATGTTTATACCCAATAATTTAAATTTAAAATATAAAATTGAAAATTATTTAAATTTAAAATCTAATTTTGACATGGAAAAAATGAATTATGATTTATATGGAGGTTTAACTGATTTTAAAAAAGCATTTACAAAACATGATGATAATCATTTTTTCCTACCAAAAACTTTTCATTATTTATATAAAAAATTAGGTAAATTTTACTTTAAAAATATTTTTTTAGATTTATTTCTAGATATAATTTTTCAGTTAGTTTATTTAATTGGTTATATTAAATTTAAAATTAATAATGCATAAAACTTTAACAAAAATAAAAAAAAGAAAATTATCTGTAGGTGCTTGGATTCAAACGTCCTCGTATGACAATGTTGAAATAATTTCAAATTCTAATTTTGATTGGATAGCAATTGATCAAGAGCACGGTAACATTTCAAATCAAACTTTAAAAGATTTGGTAAGAATCATCCAAGGGTCGAAAAATTTCCCATTTGTAAGATTAAAATCGAGAAATCCAGAAGATATACCCAATATTCTTGATACTGGAGTGCAAGGCATCATAATTCCTCATGTTAGGAATGCAATTGAAGTTAAAAAAATAGTAAATAATTGTTTTTATCATCCTAAAAAAAAAAGAGGGATAGGATTTTCAAGAGCTAATGATTTTGGAAGAAAATTAAAACAGTATCAAAGAAACCATAAAAATTTGGCAATATTTGCAATGATTGAAAACAAAGACGGATATGAAAATTTAAATGAAATATTGTCAGTAAAAGAAGTTGATGGGGTTTTTATTGGTCCCTATGATCTCTCAGCATCTTTAAATATTTTTGAAAAATTTAATGATATTGGTTTTAAAAAAGTAATAAGAAATATTTTAGATATTTGTAAAAAAAATAATAAAATGTGTGGAATTCATATAATTGAAAATAATCCTAAGGAGTTAGAAAAGAGAAAAAAGGAGGGATATAAGTTTATAGCTTATTCTTTGGATACTTTTATCTTAAGAAGCTATCAAATTTAAATTCTAATTTTATGAAAGAGTATCAAATTAGACCAAAAGGCATTTTTGATAAATATTTAGATTTGGCAAAAAAAGATGCAAAAGAAATTTTTAGTAAAGCAAAATATGACAAATTTAATTGTCCAGCATGCGAAAATAAGAATAAATTTTTATTTAAAAAAATAAATTTTTCTTATTGTGAATGTGAAAAGTGCAAAACACTTTATGTCAGTCCAAGACCTAAGTTTAAATATTTTTCAAAATATTACAATGAATCTAAATCTAGTAAATTTTGGGTTACAGATTTCTACAAAAAAACTATTAAATCAAGAAGATCTAAAATTTGGAAACCAAAATCAAAGTTAGTTCAAAAATATTTGAATGAAAATAAAGGATTTAAAAATATTATAGATATAGGCGCAGGATACGGAATATTTTTGGATGAAATAAAAAAAATAACCAACCAACAAACTTATGCCTTAGAACCCTCAAAAGATTTAAGTGAAATTTGTAAAAAGAAACATTCTATTATTCAAAAATTTATTGAAGAGACCAAACCTGCAGATTTACCAAAAGGCAAAAATTTTTATACTTGTTTTGAACTTTTTGAGCATTTACATAGTCCAAAAATTTTTATTAAAAAGCTTAGTAAGATTATGAAAAAAAATGAAATATTATTTTTAACAACTCTTTCAAGTACAGGTCTGGATATAGACATTTTAAAAGAGAAATCTAAAGCAGTTCAACCTCCTTACCACATAAATTTTTTTAATCCATTTTCAATCAGATTTTTTTTAGAAAAAAATAATTTTAAAATAATAAATATTTCAACACCTGGAAAACTTGATATAGATATTCTTGAGAATAATAAACAATATATAGAAAACAATTTTTGGAAAGTATTTATTAATAAAGCCACTTTAAAAGAAAAAAAACTTATGCAAAAATTTTTACAAAAAAATTTACTAAGTTCACATATGATTATAGTTTGTATAAAAAAATGATGAAAAGTATAGCAATTATACCAGCAAGAATGGGAAGCAGTAGATTTCCTGGTAAGCCTATGGCTTTAATTTCTGGAAAACCAATGATTGGTCATGTGCATGATAATGTTAAGAAATGTAAGTTATTAGAATTTGTTGTTGTTGCTACATGTGATAAAATTATTTTTGATTATATTAATAAGATTGGTGGAATTGCTGTGATGACATCAAAAAAACACCAAAGGGCAACTGATAGATGTGCAGAAGCTTTAAATAAGATAGAAACTAAATTTAAAAAAAAATTTGATATTGTAGTAATGGTTCAAGGAGATGAGCCCATGGTAACTTCTAAAATGATTGCCGAGTCAATTAAACCATTTAGTAAAGATAACAAAATTGGTGTAGTAAATCTTTTAAGTAAATTTGAAAATTATAATGAGTTTTTGAATCCTAATACTATAAAAGTAGTTTGTGATAAAAATTTTGATGCTGTTTATTTTACAAGAAAATTAGATAATAAATATTTTTTTGATAAAAGTTTAAAATGTGGAAAACAAGTATGCATAATTCCCTTTAAAAGAGAATTTTTGGAAATATTTTTAAAGTTAAAAAGTACACCACTTGAAAAACTTGAATCTATAGACATGTTAAGGTTTTTAGAACATGGATATAAAGTAAGAATGAAAAAAATTTCATCATTATCTTTTGCAGTTGATAATAAAAAAGATTTAAAAAAAGTATCTAAGTATATAAACAAAAAAAAATAAAGCGCTTAAAAAAAATTTTAAAAAATGCAATCTCAATTAAATGTTCTCAAGTCTTTATAAAAAGTAAAAAATGAAAAAAAAAGGATTATTTATTTGTAGTCCAGGTTTAGGACTTATGGATAATTGGATGCCTGTTATATATGAATTAAATAAATCAAAAAAATATAGTTTTGATATTTTTTTTCCTAATATTTCTGTTTTTGAACAATTTAATAAAAAAAATTTATTAGTTAATTTTTCATATAGAGTTTTTAAAAATGTAATTTATGTAGATATATTTAATAATCTTATAAAATCAAAATTTTCAAAAAAACTTGTCCAAAAACTATCTTTAAATAAATATTTTAGATTCATAGATAATTTGTTGGTTAAATTTTTTAATAAAGAAGCTCTATTTTCTGGGGTTATACTAAAAAATTTACATTATTTTATGTGTCTTTTTTTTAAAACACATAAATTAGAAAAAATAAATCAAAATAATTTAAAAAAATATGATTTTGTGTTTTACGATGTGTATGTTGAAGATAAATCTTTTTTTTACCTAATTAAAAAAGAATTAAACAACATCGAAAAATTTTCAATGTCTCACGGTGATTTTCCATATTTAAGTGAATATAAAACTAAAAAGATCCCAGTTAACAAAATCAATATTATTGCGTTTACTCACTCAAGATTAGAGTCAGAATATTATAAAAAAAAATACAAACTTGAAGGATCCTATGAAGTAATGGGAAATCCCAAATATGATAAATCTTGGGTTAATAAAATTAGAAAAGAGGAAAAACTTTCTAATAATTATTTTAGTAAATATGTTTTGTTAATTTCTAGAAATTCTTCACCTTATCTGCCAATAAAAAGAAAAATAGAATATTTAAAAATAATTAAAAAAAATATTATAAATAAAGATATAAAATTAGTTATTAAATTACATCCAAAAGAAGATGGTATAAATGGAAGAAATCTTTATCTTAAAATTTTTGGTGAAAATGATTTAGGAGTAAAATATGATTTCACTAGTGATCATCTTTTTCAATTATCGAAAAACTGTATTTTTAGTATTACTTTTTATTCTGGTATGAGTTACGATTTTGGTGTTTACAAAATACCAAACATAGAAATATTAAATCTCCAGCATTTACCAAAAAAAAGTTTTCCAAATGAAAATATATTTTTTGATAAAAAAAATAAACCTGTATTTAGAATAAGAAATTTAGGTATAGTTTTAGGTTCTGATAACGAAAAAGATTTTAACACAAACGTTAAAAATATACTAACTAACAGAAAAAAAGTTGTTAAAAAACTCCAAATTAAGTTAAGGTATGTTTATCCTTGTGAAGAAAAAAGTATTTTTAAAATTAAAACATTTATAGAAGATAAGTTAAAATGAAAGTAGCAGTGATTGGTGGTAATGGTTTTTTAGGATCACATGTTTATGATCAATTATTAAACATTTATAAAAGAAATATTTACATGATTGATATAAATATTGATAAGTATAAAGGTAAAAATATTATTCAAGGTGATATTTCAGATTTTAATTTTATAAAAAAAAAATTGAAAGGTATAGACGTGGTTTATCATTTTGCAGGAATTTCAAATTTAGATTTTGCTTATAATAATCCAACTCAAACTGTAAAATCAAATATTTTAGGAACTATAAATATTCTGGAAGCATGCAAAATAAATAAAGTGAAAAAAATAGTTTTTGCAAGTTCTATGTATGTTGCCGGTAATCATGGAAGCTTCTATAGATGTAGTAAAGCAGCATGTGAAGATTACATAAAAGAATATCAGCAAAGATATAAACTAAAATACTCAATATTAAGGTATGGCTCTTTATATGGTCCCAGATCAAATAAAGAAAATGGTTTATTTAGAATGGTAGAAAAGGCAATTAAAGACAAAGAATTAATATATTATGGCGATATAAATTCAAGAAGAGAATATATTCATGTTGAAGATGCAGCAAAGGCAAGTTTAAATTGTTTAAAAAATTTTCATAATAAAACAATTAACATAACTGGAAACCAGTCGTTAAAAGTTACAGATTTATTAGAAACAGTCAGAGAAATATTAAAAATTAAAAAGAAAATCAAGGTTATTAAAAAAAAACAAAAAGGTCATTATACATTAGTTCCCCATAATTATGATGATAAGTTAGTAATGAAGTATTCGATTAATCCTTTTGTTGATCTTGGTGAGGGAATAAAAAGTTTAATTAAATATATTAAAAAAAAAAAATAAATTTTTAGTCAATTTAATTCTATTAAAATTTAATGAAATATAATTTTGATATTAGTATAATAATTCCAACAATAGAAAATCCGATAAAATTAAAAAAACTTCTAGAGCTAATTGATAACCAGAATTATTTATTAAAAAAAAGAATAGAACTTATTATTGTTCATCAATGTAAGTCTAGAAAAAAATTAAAATTAAAATTTAAAAACATAACTAATATACATGTAATAAATGAAAAAAAAAAATCTTTATCTAGAGCAAAAAATTTAGGTATAAAATATTCTAAAGGATTCCTAATTTCTATTTTGGATGATGACGTTTTGGTTAATAAAGATTATTTAAAACAAATTTTTAATTTTTTCAAAAAAAATAAAAATATTGATATTTTATTTGGTGCTATAAAAATCATAAATAGTCAACAGTTTTATTCAAGATACATGAGTCAAAATAAGACAAAAGTAAATTTTATAAATCTTAAAAAATGTCTTGCTTCAGCTATGATTTTTAAAAATAAAAAAAAATTAAGATTTGATGAGAGATTTGGTTTAGGTGCAAAATATCCATCTTCAGAGGAAACAGATTTTATTTTTAATTCTCTGATTAATCAAAAATCTAAAATTATTTATAATCCGAAGATATGCTTATATCATCCTAATGACGAACTTTTAAATAAAGATACAGTGAGTATAAAAAAAAAATTTTTTTCATATGGTATTGGGGCTGGTGCTGTTTATGCAAAATATTTAAAAAATAATTATTTTTTTTTTATTTTGTATTTGTTTGAATTATTCAAATCTCTTGTTGGATTGAGTATTGGAATACTAAAATTTAACAAATTTTTAGTTTTAAAACATTTAAGCTTATTAAATGGAAAATTTTTTGGTTTTATTAGATTTTATTATTAGGTTTTTATGACTTTAATATATATTTAGTTTTTAACTTATATTTCATAGTATTAAGGTTTTAAATATGCCAAATGTATCTGTTCTTATTTCTGTATATAATGGGGAAGATTTTATATCTAAAGCCATTGATAGTGTTTTGGTCCAAACGTATAAAAATTTTGAAATACTTCTTATTGACGATAATTCTAAAGATTCTACATCTGATATACTGATAAAATATGCAAAAAAATTTCCAAAAAAAATAAAATTGTTCAGAAATAAAAAAAATATTGGCTTAACTAAATGTTTAATAAAAATTATGAAAAATTCAAAAGGCAAATATATAGCCAGATTAGATGCGGATGATTTTTGGCATAAGGATAAATTAAAAATTCAAATAAATTTTTTAAATAAAAATAAAAAAGTTGTGTTGCTTGGAAGTTCTGGTTTTAAAGTTGACTCCAACAATAATGTAATTAGTAAAATTGGTCTTAATAATTTAAATCATAAAAGTTTAAAAAATAAACTCCTCTTTAAAAATTATTTTTTACATTCTTCAATAATCTTTAAAAAAAATATTTATTACAAATCTGGAGGATACAATTCAGATTTTAAATTTTCTCAAGATTATGATTTGTGGCTCAAAATTAGTAAAATTGGCAATATAGGTAATTTAGATAATAACCTTATTTACTTACGTCAACACAAAAACTCAATTACATCTAAAAATAAAAAAATTCAATCTTTGTATGCTTTTATAATAAGCTGTATTCATAAAAGCAAAACAAATATAAAATTAAAAAATAAAAATTTATTTAATTTAATAAAAAAATTAAAACAAAATACTGATAAAACACATTTTGACTCTTTATGCTATTTATATTCTGAATATTTACCAGTATATTTTTCTAAAAATATATTTAGTCTTAATTTTCAAATAATTAAGTATTTATTAAAAGATAAAAATTTCTTTATTAGGAAAACAATTAAAAAAATCTTATTAAAATGAAAATTCTTCATATTTCAAAATTTTTTCCACCAATATATGGTGGAATAGAAAATCAAGTTAAAAGTATTTGTGATTATGTCTTTTTTAAAAATTCTGAAGTAGAGGTATTAGCCTTTGGAAAAAAAACAAATATTAGAAGAAATAAATATAAAATATTTGAATTTAAACCATTTTTAAAAATTTTCTCTCAACCTTTATCAATAAGTTACATACTTTGTGGTAGAAAACTAATTAATAAAAGTGGAATAGTTCATTATCATTATCCAAATATTGTGGGTCTAATTTTGTGTTTTTTATATGTTAAGAATAAAAATTTATATTTTCACTGGCACTCAGATATTTTAAATCAACATTATTTAAATTTTTTCTTTTCATTTATTGAAAAAAATTTGCTTAAAAAATCAAAAAAAATAATTTTTACTAGCTCTTATTATGCAAAAAAATTTAAATATTATCATTTATTTAAAAATAAAATTAAAATAATTAATTGTGGATCGGATAATTTAAATTTACAATTTAAAAGAAATATCTCTGCTAGGAAAAATTATTTTAAGATTAAAGAAAAATTTAAATCAAATAAAATTATATATTCAATTGGAAGATTAGTTCCATATAAAGGATTTAAATATCTTATTTTATCATCAAAATTTTTACAAAATAATTATAAAATAATAATTGCTGGAAATGGTGGAGACTATAATTATTTAAAACAATTAATTGATGAAAATAATTTGAATAAAAAAGTTTTTTTGTTGGGTAAAGTGTCTCACAGCGAACATCTGAGTTATTTAAAATTATGTGACGTTTTTTGTTTACCATCTATTTCAAAAAACGAGGCATTCGGTATTGCTTTAATTGAAGCCATGTCATTTGCTAAACCATTAATTTCCACTAAAATCGAAGGATCTGGAGTTAATTTTGTTAATAAAAATAATATTACTGGTTTAAAAGCCCCAATTAAAAATCCAAAAAAATTAAGTAATTTAATTATTAAAATAATGCAAAAAAAAAAAATATATAAAAAATTTTCATTAAATTCAAAAAAAAGATATCAACAGTATTTTACTTCGAATCTAATGAATAAAAATTTTTATAGAATGTATAAATCTGATTATGAATATATTAAGTGTAAATAAATTTTCTTTAAATTTTTCCTGTATATTATTTTGTTTAATTCCGATTGCTTTAATTTCTGGTCCATTTCTTCCTGATTTATTTGTAACATTAATCTCATTAATTTATTTAATTTTTTTTTTTAAAAGAGATAAGTATGATTATTTTTTAAAAATTTACCTTTATATCAGTTTGATTTTTTATACTTTTATTACCATTAGTGCGCTTGCTTCTGATGTTGTATTAATATCATTAAAATCTTCCATATTTTACTTTAGGTTTATTTTTTTTGTTCCAGCAGTTATCTTTATTTTTAAAAATTATAATAATTTAAATAAATATTTCTTAAATATTTTATTGATTACTTCTATTGTTTTAATAGTTGATAGTTTATTTCAATATTTTTTTGGTAAAAATTTATTTGGGTATAAACCAATAAATATAGCAGATATTGATATGAGGATTACTGGTATGTTTGGTGATGACGAGATATTAGGAAGTTATCTATCAAAATTTATTCCTATATTAATATCACTTATATTTATATCAAACTTGAGAAATAAGGAGTTAATTACAATTATATTCTTGGTATTTTTTGGATTATGTATCTTTATTTCTTCTGAGAGAACTTCGTTTGTACATTATTTAATTTTTTCATTATCATTTATTTTATTATCAAATTTAGATTTTAAAAAAAAATTTTTATTATTCTTAATTATACCAATCGTTTTAATAGTTACATTAATGGATAGCGGAAAAAAACACAGAATGTTAGGAAGCACTTTTAATTCTATTAAAACTTTACAATTTAGCAAATATCATAGTGATCACTATAAAACAGCTTACAAAATGTTTAAGGATAAAAAAATCATTGGACATGGACCTAAGTCTTTTAGATTCAAATGTTCTAACATAAAATACAAAGTGAGCGAAAGCTCATGCTCGACTCATCCTCATAATACTTATTTGCAACTTCTATCAGAAACTGGAATATTCGGATTTATAATTGTATTTTCTATATTTATTTATCTATCTTTTTTAATTTTAAAAATATTTTATAGCAAATACATATTAAAAAATAATTTATTCTTAAATTCTCAGGTTTCTATAATTTGTGGTTTATTTGTTTACTTGTTTCCAATTTCTCCAAATGGTAATTTTTTTAATAACTGGTTGAATATAATCTTTTTTCTACAAATCTTAGTTTTTTTTCTTACTAACTTTAAAAATTCTGAGAAATAGATAAAAGGATATGTAAAAAAAGAAATATCCTGATATTATTTGTATTAAATTAACCTTCGATAAATCAGAATTTAATAAGATTACAAAATATATTGAATTTAAAATCATAATAAAAAAAGTTGAGAGATTATTTTTGACAAGTTTACTTTGATTTAACAAAATTTTACTTTCTATTAATTGATGCAGATGTCTTTTGTCTGCACTCATAGGATCTTGTTTTTCAATGAATTTCCTTATTATAGAAACACTAATTTCAGCAACTGGATAAGAAAAATATGCTATTATTAATAAGCTTGATATTGAATATTTTGAAAATAAATATATTGAAATAATTGAAGTCAAGAAGCCTAAAAAGTAAGCACCATTATCTCCTAAATAGCTTCTATTATATAAATTGAAAATTGAAAAAACTATTAGGCCAATTGTCATGTTTTTAATTAAATAAATATCATTATCGGTAAAATTAAAATTATCTGATTTAAATAATAATAAAAAATAAACTAAAAAAAAATAACCTGAGCAATTCGCATTATTTCCATCTATAAAATTTGAACCATTTACAATTGTAACAACTGCAATTGTAAATATTAAAATAGAAAATAAGTTAAATTGTAGAAAGAAATCAATAATTTGAATATCTATTTTTTCTATAATTAGCTGAGAATTAATTAAAATAATGAATGTGATTGCAAGCATTATCAAGAGTCTTGTTTTGGCTGTTATTCCTTTATTTAGATCTGAAAAAATTCCTATGATCACAAAAAAAAGGGCATAGATTATAAAATTTATTAATTGAAATTTTATTTGAAAATTACTTATAATTAAAATTATCAAAAAAAATAATCCACCTGATAAAACAATATTTTTTTCTAAATTTTGTCTCTTGTGGCTTTGTTTATATGTTTTGTATAATAATAAACTTTTTCTGCTTAAGAAAAAATTAATTGTTACCAACAAAAATACATAACATATAAAAGTAAATAAATAATAAGTTATTTCTGTATTCAACTGTATATAACCTAGAGTTTTTTGATATACTTAACATAAAAAAAAAATTATAGCTAATATATTAATTTAAAAACCTTTTTTTCAAAGCATTATCAAATCTTTTATTAAAAGTACTAGGCTTAGCATAGTCAGTCACAGATATATAAGGAAAATTATTAAATTTATATTTATCAGCTCGTTTTATTTCATCACTTACTCTATTTATATTTTTTAGATTAAAGAAAAAAATCGAGAAACATACTATAGCAATTATATACTTCTTGGATTTAAATATTCTATCATTAACATCTAAAATAAATCCTAAAGTAAATATATAAAAGGTTAATATTAATCCTGCACCAAATCTTAACTGTGGAATAATTAAAAACCAAATTGAAATACTTATTAAACTAAAAAGTATAAAAATTTTATTGATTTTTTTTCTCTTATCAACCACTTCATTTTTACTTAATGAAAGCAAATAAATAATAAAAAAAATAAATGTTAAAATTCCTAAAAATTCTATAACTTTGTAGTGAAAGTGTATATTGAACCAATTTGAAAACCAATTAAATTCACTCATGTATATATCGCTAGATAAAACATGGTTTTCGGGCTGATGATAAAAACCTTTTGCCCATAGCTTAACATGATTAGAAATTTCTAAAATTTCTGTTTTATCAACTGCCCAAAAAATTATTTTATTCTCTATGCACGAAGGAATAAAAAAGTTTATTAAACATCCAGATTTTAAAAAACTTTCAAGAACATAGGTTAAACAAAGAATAAAAGTAAATAATATTAATGGTATTTTAGTATTAAAAACATTTTTAAAACCTATGAGAATATCTTTTTTTTTATAGAAAAAGATAACCATTAAAATTGGTAGAAAAAAGATAGCTATATTTTTTATAGTAACTGAATAAAAAAATATTAATATGTAAATAAAAAAATCAATTTTTTTATTATTATTTTTAACTTCATTTATAAGTAAAATAATTAAAACAGTTATCAAAAAAGTAATTAAATAATCATAGCCATATTCAGAAAGTCTAGTAAATTTTGTTAAGTAAAAAATTAAAATAAATACAAAAATTAAATTTATCTTATTCTTTAGAAATATTTCTTTTATTAAATAATTAATTATAGAAAAATATAGTAAAAAGATAGGAATGTGTAGCAATCTATAATCATAAAAAGGTAAAACAAAAAGTTTCTGAACATACGAAATGAGTGGTGTGTAAATGTAGTTAATTTCTACTTTGCCTAAGCCCAGGATAGGTTTAGAGTTAGTAACAATTTCTATAAATGGAAAATGATAAGGTATAAAATCTTCATGAGTTTTAGATATTAATAATCCAGAAAAAATTAATAAAAGTATAAAACTACTTATTAGTAATTCTTTTGATTCTATAGTTTTACTTTGTTGAAAAAATAATATTAATCCAATTACTATTACAAACGCATTTATGTTTACATTTGTGATATGAAGTAAATATAAAAAAAAACCTATAATATTTAAAATTATCAAACCTATAATAAAATTTAATAAATTTATTAAATTACTTTTATTTTTATGATTTTTTAAATATTTATTGTTAAATAAGGTTCCATATCCAATAATTGAAAAATAGCTAATTAATACGATCAAATAAAACAAAATAATTTTCATATATTTTTAATTCATAATTTAATTATTTTTGATTAATTATCTTCAATATATTATTACTTATTAACTAGTAATTAAAATATTCTTTTAAAATAAAACTAAATTATATAGATTTGTATTGATATTTTTATTTATAATTTAAATATCTTTAAACTATTATGAAAATTAAAAAAATTTCAATTATCATTCCTTGTTATAATGAAGAAAAAACAATTGATTTAGTGTTACAAAAAGTAACTAATTATAAAAAATATGAAACAGAAATAATATTAGTCAATGATGGTTCCACAGATAATACATTTAGAGTTGTAAATGAATTTAAAGAAAAAAGTATAATTTTAATTAATCACGAAAATAATTTTGGAAAAGGTAAAGCAATTGATACTGGAGTCAAACTTGCTACTGGAGAAATAGTTTTAATTCAAGATGCTGATTTAGAATACTCCCCAGATGATTATGATATTTTATTGAAACCTTTTGAAGAAGTAGATGCAGATGTTGTATATGGATCAAGATTTATTGGTGGCAGAGGTTATGTAAGACTTCATTATTATTTTCACTATTTAGCAAATAAAATACTGACTAATATTTGTAATTTTTTCACAAATTTAAATATGACTGATATGGAGACAGGCTATAAAGTATTTAAAAGAGAAGTAATAAAATCTATAAATTTAAAAGAACACTCTTTTGGTATTGAACCCGAAATAACAATTAAACTTGCAAAAAAAAAATATAAATTTTTTGAAGTAGGTGTATCTTATAGAGGTAGGTCTTATTCTGAAGGTAAAAAAATTACTGCGAAAGATGCTTTTGTTGCTTTATATTGTATCTTTAAATATGGGTTTTTTTCTTAGCTAATTTATTAAATTTAATATGTTAAAAGTAGGTGTTAAGCATTATCCATTTCTTAGATTTCATCACAACGGACCACAAGTTTTTATGCACAGATTAACAAAAGCATTTGATCAAGAGAAAATATTTAAAATAAATTCTCTACTTTTACCCAACTATGACTTTGGCCTTTTTAGTGTCACTAAAGCTGGAGTATATGATATACCTTATTTTTTGAGATTAGACGGTTTGTATATTGATAATAAAAATACAAAGGTTAATAGCAATCTTGAAAATCAAAAAATTTTTGACTCAATAAGAAATGCTAAAGGAATAATTTTTCAAAGCGAATATTGCAAAAAAATATCTGAAAAATTATATCCAAGTCAAATAAATCAACCATCAATTGTTATTAATAATGGTGTCCCATTAGATATTTTTAATCCATTTGGAAATAACTTTAGATCAAAACTGAATTTACAGAAAAAAGAAAAGGTATTAATAACTTCTGCACATTGGAGAAGACATAAAAGACTTCAAGAAACTATTAAGTTAATTAATATTTTAAATGAAGATAATCATAACAAATATAAGTTAATTATTTTAGGTAAAACAAATTTGCAAAAAATATATTCAAATAATAAAAATCTAATTTTTGCAGGTGAAATAGAACCTCATAATTTAGCAACATGGTATAGAACTGCAGATGTGTATATTCATCTAGCCTGGATAGAACCAGCTGGTAATACCCAAAATGAGGCAATAGGCTGTGGCTTACCAGTGGTTTGTAGTAATAATGGAGGTTTAAAAGAAACTGTTATTAGAGCTAATGCAGGTTTAGTATCTTTAACAGATAATATTTTTGATTATAATTTTGTTGATTATTACAATCCACCAGAGCCAAATTACTCAAATTTATTAAGAGATGTAAAGTATATTTTCAATAATTTAGATCTATTTAAATCTAAAATAAAATATAATGAGGTTGATATAAATTTAGTTGCTAAAAATTATGAAAAATTTATTAAAGAAAATTTTAAGTAAAATCAAAGTCCTATATAATTATATTAGGATTGAGCTTAACTTAAACCTAAATATACCATATCATTTTTTATTAAAAAAGCCTTTAGCTAAAAAAGATAAATATATAGAAATTTATAATAAAATAAAAAATATTGAATATAGGGAAATTGATAATTTTGAAAAAAAATGTGGATATTTTATAGATAAAGGATGGTTAGACAATCTTGCATTATACACTCAAGTAGTAATAAAAAGTTCACAAATAAACTATCAACATGGAAGATTATTATATAGTCTATTAAGGGAATATTTAACCAATCATGATAAAATAAATATTTTAGAGACAGGTACAGCCAGAGGTTTTTCGGCAATTTGTATGTCTAAAGCTTTAATAGATAGTAAAAAGCAAGGTAAAATTTTTACTATTGATATTATTCCTCACAATCAAAAAATTTTTTGGAATTGTTTGCAAGACTCAGATGGTGCGGTTAGTAGAAAGGAACTTCTTAAAGAGTGGGTTTTATATACTAAGAATATTAATTTCTTAAATGGCAGAACTAATAAAGTAATAAAAAAAATTAATTTTGATAGAATAAATTTTGCATTTCTAGATGCAGCACATAATTTTAGATCATTAAAAGATGAATTTGATTTTGTATCAAAAAAACAACTTAAAGGTGATTTAATTTTATTTGACGATGTAACAAAAAATGAATTTGACGAAGTATTTAATTTTGTAAAAACAATTGAGGAAAAAAAGAATTACAGTTTAAGCTACATAAATAGTAGTTCATCAAGATCTTATGCAGTTGCAAAAAAGTTATAATTATCGAGTTAATTTAATGAAAATTAAGTATTTACAATACATCACTAATAGCTATAAAGACCTGCCTGGTAATTATTGCGAGAGTGTCATACCCGATCCCATTCCGAACTCGGAAGTTAAGCCTTTCAGCGCCGATGGTACTTTGTCTTAAGACATGGAAGAGTAGGACATTGCCAGGCATACCAAAAATGAAAAATCTCATAATTGTGACTGGTGGTGCTGGATTTGTCGGTTCTAATTTAATTAAATCTCTTTTAAAAAAAACAAATAAAAAAATTATAAGCTTAGATAATTATTCATCAGGCAATAAAAAAAATCACATTCAAAATAACAGAGTCCAGTATATAAAAACTGATACGGTAGATATTTCAACAAAATTACATTTTGTAAAAAAAAAAATTCATTCAATTTTTCATTTTGGAGAATTTGCTAGAATCTATCAAAGTTTTAAAAAGTTTGATGAATGTTTTAAATCAAATTCTACAGGTACAAATGCTGTGTTTAAATTCTGCCTTGATCATAATATAAAACTTATTTATTCAGCAACTTCAGCATCACTTGGCAATAGAGGTCATGATAAAAACTTGTCTCCATATGCTTTTACAAAATCTAAAAATTTAGAATTATTAGAAAATTTAAGAAAATGGTTTAATTTTAAATTTGAAGTTATTTATTTTTATAATGTGTATGGTCCTGGTCAAATTAAAGTAGGAGATATGGCAACTGTAGTTGGGATTTTCGAGGATCAGTATAAAAAAAATAAACCTTTAACCATTGTAAAACCTGGAACTCAGACAAGGCGGTTTACCCACATTGATGATACTATTAAAATTTGTATAGAAGCATGGAAGAAAAACAGATGTGCTCATTATAGTATAAGTTACAAAAAATCTTATTCCATCAATGATCTTGCCAAAATGTTTAAAACAAAAATAATCTATTTAAAAGCTAGATCAGGTGAGCGATATGCTTCAGCATTAACAAAAATATCAAATAATCGCAAAATAATTAATAAATATGGAAAAATAGATTTGAAAGATTATGTAACTTCGTTTATTAAACACTAAAAATTATGAAAATAAAAAGCTCATTAAAATCGATTAAAAAAAGAGACCTTAACTCCAAGCTTGTTAGAAGAAGAGGTCGAGTGTACGTAATTAATAAAACTAATCCAAAATTTAAAGCAAGACAGAAGTAGTTTTTATGGATAACGAAAACCATAAAAATACCTGGAACAATTTTACAAAATTTGTGTTGTGGGGAACAGTCGCAGTAATTGGTGTTTTAGTTTTAATGGCAATATTCTTACTATAAGATCAATGTATGAAAATTGCTTCTATTTTAGAAAATCAAAAA